>Ga0207003_1022_pt1 | contig 48762 bp, 40 predicted proteins | sample Alteio_BWMinCont_89_FD_153474 | JGI IMG/M metagenome (GOLD analysis project Ga0207003, IMG submission 153474) | Enriched cells from forest soil in Barre Woods Harvard Forest LTER site, Petersham, Massachusetts, United States -... | ecosystem: Environmental > Terrestrial > Soil > Temperate forest >...
AAGGTTTCCGATTTCTTCGTCGGGATCGTCGTGTTGCTGTCGATGAGCCGGGTCATCACCCCACCCATCGTCTCGATACCCAGCGAAAGCGGGGTAACGTCGAGCAGCAGCACATCCTTTACTTCCCCGGTGAGGACCGCGCCCTGGATGGCGGCGCCGACGGCAACCACTTCATCCGGGTTAACGCCCTTATTGGGCTTCTTGCCAAAGAACTTCTCTACGATCTCCTGTACCTTGGGGATACGGGTTGAACCGCCCACCAGGATCACTTCATCTATCTGCGAGGCGGATACGCCGGCATCTTTCAGCGCCTGCTCGCAGGGCTTCAGACATCTTTCGAACAGCGAATCGGTCAATTGCTCGAATTTGGCGCGCGTCAGTTTCTTTACGAGGTGCTTGGGCACGCCCTCGATAGCCGTGATATAAGGCAGGTTGATCTCCGTTTCGCTGGAGGAAGACAGTTCGATCTTGGCTTTTTCGGCAGCTTCCTTGAGGCGTTGGAGGGCCATCGGGTCCTTGCGGAGATCTACATTCTCTTCTTTCTTGAATTCATCGGCGAGCCAGTCCATGACGAACTTATCAAAATCATCCCCACCCAGGTGGGTATCGCCGTTGGTGGACTTCACTTCGAATACGCCGTCACCCAGTTCGAGGACGGAAATATCGAAGGTACCGCCGCCAAGGTCGAAAACGGCGATCTTCTCGTCCTTGCCGGCCTTGTCCAAACCATAGGCCAGGGCGGCAGCCGTAGGCTCGTTGACGATACGCCGAACGGTCAAACCGGCAATCTCACCGGCTTCCTTCGTCGCCTGACGCTGGGCGTCGTTGAAATACGCGGGAACCGTGATAACGGCTTCCGTTACTTCCTGGCCAAGATAATCTTCGGCCGTTTTCTTCATCTTCTGCAGGATCATGGCCGATATCTCCTGCGGCGTATAAAGCCGGCCGTCGATATCGATCCGCACCGTATTATTGTCACCCTTGACAACCTTATAGCTCCAATGGGTGATCTCGTTGGTTACTTCGTCATACCGCCGGCCCATGAACCGCTTTACCGACATGATCGTATTTATCGGGTTGGTAATGGCCTGGCGCTTGGCAGGATCCCCGACCTTGCGTTCTCCGTTCTTCAGGAAACCCACGATCGACGGGGTCGTACGGCGACCTTCGTCATTGGCGATCACTACGGGCTCATTTCCTTCCATGACAGCCACACAACTGTTCGTGGTGCCGAGGTCAATTCCTATGATTTTTCCCATATTGTTTATATGATTTTAAAGGTTTGTAAGTTAAATCCCCATAGCATTGTCAATCATTATGCCACGGCATATGATGCTGCCACAGTGACAGCCAAAACGACAGGCTCTATCTAACTACTTCTAATACAGGCTTCAGGGAATCCCCGCGGAACACGTAGTCGGCCACCTCGTCCAGCACGGGCGTGGTGGAATTGAAGGAAATCCCCGTCCCCGCCATTTTGACCATGCAAATATCATTTTCGCCGTCCCCGACTGCCACGGAATCTGCCACACTGATCCCAAACCGGTGGAGGATATACTGGAACATATTGGCCTTGCAATGGTCGTGTTCGCACTGGCTGAACTTGTCCTTCAACAGCTGGGACGGGATCTTCACCTCCCCCGTGGCCACACTCTTCTGGAACTCCAGCTCGTTGCCCAGGGTAAAATCCAGCCCGAGCAGGTTCTTGACATGGTTGGCGATGGCATGATAGCTGTCGCTGATGATCCCGCAGACATAGCCCCGGACCTGCAGCTCCCGGATCACCTGTACGGCGTCCCCAATGAGGGGAATGGATTCCACCACATGGATCAATTCCGCGAAGCTCCGGCCCTCCAGCAGTCTCGCGATCTTCTGGGTCTTTATATAATTGCTCTTGGGCTGGGCCAGGATATCGTTCAGCTCGCGGGTAAAGCCGAAATGCTGCGCGGCCGCCCGGATAAAGCTCCCCTGCAAAAGGGTATTGTCCATATCGAAAACGATCATCTTCTTCGGCTGGCGGACCATCTCCTTGAGCGCGAACTCCACTTGCTCCCGCATCGGGTGCGGTCCCTGGTCCTCATCCCGGCGGCCGCCGTCAAAGATGTTCACCCGTTTGAAGATGGCATTGGCGATCTGTTTGGCCATCCGGCCCAGCACATGCAGGGGCTGCCGGTCGGTCTCCATCTCCCCGATACAGACCTCGGCAATGCGGGCCCGCACCTGGTGCATATCGATCAGCAAACCGATATCGACCCCATAGTCGTTATCGAATTCCACCTTATGAAAGATGGATTTCTTGCCGGCGATCATCCCGCTAAGCGGTTGCCTGAACTTCAATAAATGGGGAAAGAACGTCTCCAGCAGCGGCTTGCCCAGGATCTCCGCGATGCGTCCGCTCTGGCGTTCGAAATAGGATTTTACAAAATCGGCCTCGTCGGCGATCAGGGGCGCCGTCAATTTTCCTACGATATCTACTTCAAAACTGGGGATATCCGGCTCCAGGAATACGATGATCTCGTTCTTTGCCATCAGCATCCCCTCCCGCATCGCATCCCCCTTGCCTACATGGGTGCTGGTGATGACCTTAACGTCCTCTTTCTTCGCTTCGGCGATGGTATTGTCCTCGGACATATCATCCACCACAATGATCTCATTCACCTGCTCATTCCGCTTGGCCTGTCGAATGACCTGGCGGATCGTCTTTTCTTCATTGAGAGCGGGAATGATGACTGTTACCATAGGCGTTGTTTTATTCCTCGGCCTTTAAAGGGGCCAAGGCGTAAAATTACTAAATTTGTTCCCCAACCCGGCGAAAAGCGTGCCATTAAAATTCGGTCAATGCCCATAGCGCCCGACGTATATAAAAAGATCGTTACAGCCAAATTGTATATCGACGGCAATTTCACCGAAGCCATCGATCTGGATCGCCTGTCCAGGGAGGCTTGTCTGTCCCGCTTTCATTTTCACCGGCTCTTTACCCGCATTTACCGGGTGACCCCTCATCAGTACCTCACCCGCAAACGGATCGAAGAGGCCAAGCGCTGTCTCGCCGCCAACGAGGGTAGCATAACCGAGATCTGCAACGAAGTGGGCTTCGAGAGTATCGGTTCCTTCAGCACGCTCTTCAAAAAAGAGATCGGTCACGCCCCTACCAACTACCGGGTCCTGGCCAGGGAACGGCAGCAGCAAACCCGCGAGCAGCCCCGCTCCTTTATACCCCACTGCTTTATCGAGCACTTAAATAGCAATATTCAAGAAGCGGCCCCCGAAACGGTGATGTAGCTTTATCAAAATAACAATTTATGATCACGAAAGTTTCCCACGTCACTTTCTTTGTACTCGACCAGGACAAAGCCTACGAGTTCTATGTCAACAAATTGGGGTTTAAAGTCAACACCGATGCAAAAATGGAGAACGGTTTCCGCTGGCTGACCATCACCCCACCCGATCAGCCCGGCCTCGAGATTGCCCTGCTGAATCCCCTTTCCGGGATGATGAATTATGATGATGAGACAAAGGACGCCTTCCGGGTGCTGCTCGAAAAAGGAGCGCTCGGCGCCGGCGTGCTCCATACCCCCGATTGCAAGGCCACTTACGAAGAATTAAAGACGAAGGGCGTCGGCTTCAAAGGCGAACCAAAAGACCAGTTCTATGGCGTCGAGGCGATCCTCTACGACGGCCTGGGCAACTGGTTCAGCATGACCCAGCCGAAATAGCGGAAAGACCTATGATTTCGGCTGCTCAGCCCTGAACGTGAAATTCTTCTGGGTGAGATAGCTGAAGGCCACGACGATGATCGTCGTCAGGATCTTTGCCGCCGTTGGATAGATATGAAATTGCTCCACAAAGAGCTTGATGAAGACATAGTTCAACAGGAGGCAAATGATCACCAGCACAAAATAACGGAACAATTGCACCCGCCCGTGGAGCGTACTCTCCGTGAAAACGATATTCCGCATCAGGAAGAATCCCGTGGGGAAACTGATACACCAGGCAAGGATGATCGACATGATATGGGGCTTCACTACCAGGAACCCCAGGTCGACATTATGCTTATGCAGGATGAGATTGTAGCTGATGGAATACATCACGATGTCCAGCACGGTATTACCTCCTCCACAGGCCGCATAACGAAACGTCTGCAGTGGCATCAGCCGGCTGAATGGAGGATAGAAGAAATCAATAAGAGCAATGATGCGTTTTTTCAGAAGCTGTGCCATCACGTAATTTCCGGACCAAACCTGTTTAAGGGGCAAAGATACTTACAAAACACAAAAAACCGGCAACATGTCTTACTTTTGCAGCCAATTAACGGGAAAATGGAACTTATCAGTCAGATCAGATGGGCCGCCAGCCAGGCGCTGCAGCAGGAGTATCAATATGCGCTCTCCGCCGAAGAGGTCCTGGTCAACGAAACAAAACCCGAATTCGAAGGCGACTATACGGTAGTGTTGTTCTCGTTTGTCAAGCAATTGAAGAAAAAACCCGAAGACCTCGGCAACGAGCTGGGTCGCGCGCTCCTCGCCGCCAACCCCGACCTGTTTTCCGCGTACAACGTCATAAAAGGGTTTCTCAATCTGACGATCGCCGATAGCTATTGGCGGCAATTCCTGAAAGCCTCCTACGACAACCCCGACTTCGGCCGCCGGTCCCGGAGGGGCCAAAAGGTCATGGTCGAATATTCATCACCCAACACCAACAAACCCCTGCATCTCGGTCATCTCCGCAACAATTTCCTCGGCTGGAGCATCGCCGAGATCTATAAGGCCAGCGGCTACGACATCGTTAAAACCTGCATCGCCAACGACCGCGGTATCCATATCTGCAAAAGCATGATCGCCTGGCAGCGGTATGCGGGCGGCGCTACCCCCGAAAGCACGGGCATCAAGGGCGACCATCTCGTCGGGGATTATTATGTTCGCTTTAATGATGAGTACCGTAAGGAAGTCGCGGGGCTGATGGCCGATGGAATGGAAAAGGATCAAGCCGAGAAAGAAGCGCCGATCATGAAGGACGCGCAACAGATGCTGATTGACTGGGAAGCCGGGAAGCCGGAGGTGATCCAACTCTGGAAAAAAATGAATAGCTGGGTCTATGCGGGGTTCGACGAGACCTATCGCCGCATCGGCAGCGATTTCGATAAGACCTACTACGAAAGCAATACCTATATCCTCGGCAAGGAGCTGGTGGATCAGGGGCTGCAAAAAGGCGTTTTCGAAAAAGAAGCGGACGGCAGCGTTTGGATCGATCTGACGGCCGATGGCCTTGACCGGAAGATCGTCCAGCGCCGGGATGGAACGGCCGTGTACATCACCCAGGACATCGGCCTGGCGGTCAAAAAATACGAAGAGTTCCATTGTGACCAAAGCATCTATGTGGTCGGGGACGAACAGAACTATCATTTCAAAGTGCTAAAGCTCATTTGTCAGAAGCTGGAGCTTCCCGCCGCCGATGATATTTTCCATCTCAGCTATGGCATGGTGGAGCTGCCTTCGGGCCGGATGAAAGCAAGAGAAGGTACGGTGGTCGACGCAGACGATATCCTCGACGAAATGATCGACGAGGCAGCCAGAAAAACGAAATAGCTGGGGAAAACCGACGATTTTAACCTCGAGGAACTCGAGGAACTGTATGCGACCATCGGCATCGGCGGCCTGAAATTCTTCCTGCTGCGCGTCGATCCGAAGAAGAAGATGCTCTTCAACCCCCAGGAATCTATTGACCTGCATGGGTATACCGCCACTTTCATCCAATACGCGTACGCGCGGATCCAAAGTATTCTTCGCAAGGAACAGCTCAGCGCCCTACCCATCCAATCACCGCTCCTGCCGCTCGAAAAGGCACTCACGATCACCCTGGAGAAATTTCCATCCATAATCGAACAGGCCTGTACGGAAATGAGCCCATCGGTCATTGCCGCTTATGCCTACCAGTTGGCCCAGACCTACAATTCATTTTATGCGGAACATAGCATCGCCAATGCTGAATCGCCGGAAAAGAAGACCCTGCGCCTGCAACTCTGTCAACTGACGGCGACGGCCATCCGCAACGCGATGAACATCCTCGGCATCCGCGTCCCGGAAAGGATGTAGCCTACTTAAGTACGATCCCCCCCAGCGGCGGCAGATGAACATTCAATTCATAGATCCCATCCGTCTCATCCACGAGCCGGACCGGGATCGCCGGATTGTTCGTATCCCCCGTCCCCCAGTATTTCCGGTCATCGCTGTTGAAGATCTCCTTCCAGGCCTCCTTACCCCGCGCATAGACCTTCCAGTCCCGGCGCACCACGGGCGTCATATTGAGGATAACCAGCAGATCCCCCGCCGCCTCCCTGCCCTTGCGGCGGTAAACGATCACACTCTCTGCCTGGTGCCGCAGGTCCACCCACTCGAAACCATACATATTGAACTGGTTCTCGTACATTGCCGGCTCGCCGCGCAACAGGAAGTTGAGGTCACGCACGCAGTCCTGCAGCAGCCGGTGGGAGTCGAATTGCAGCAGATGCCAGGGGAGTTCCGTCTTATAGTTCCATTCCGTCGTCGCCCCAAACTCATCCCCCATAAACAAGAGCTTTCCGCCGGGATGGGTCAGCATATACGTATATAACAGCCGCAGGTTGGCAAATTTCTGCCAGTCGTCCCCCGGCATCTTATAGATCATCGGCGACTTGCCATGCACGACTTCGTCATGGCTCAACGGCAGCACGAAATTCTCATCATAGTAATACATCATACTAAAGCTGAACTTGTTCTGGTGATGCCGCCGGTGGATCGGGTCGAGCTTGAAGTAATCCAGCGTATCATGCATCCAGCCCATCATCCATTTCATGCCGAAGCCCAGTCCCCCGGCATAGGTCGGCCGGCTCACCCCCGGCCAGTCCGTCGCTTCCTCGGCGATGGTCTGTACATCGGGAAAATCCCGGAAAACCGTTGCATTGAGGTCCTTGATAAAGGCGATGGCCTCGAGATTGCCGTCCCCGCCGTACTCGTTCGGCTCCCAGGCCCCTTCCTGCCGGGAATAGTTCAGTTTGAGGATCGAGCTCACTGCATCCACCCTGATCCCGTCCACATGATATTTGTCCAGCCAATAGCGCGCATTGCTGATCAGAAAGGATTTCACCTCTCCCCTGCTGTAATTGAAGATATAGCTGTTCCAGTCGGGGTGGAAACCCTTACGCATATCCGCATACTCGTAGGTATTGGCCCCATCAAAAAGATAGAGCCCGTGATAGTCGTAGGGAAAATGGGAGGGCACCCAGTCCAGGATGACCCCGATCCCTTCCCGGTGAAAGGCGTCCACCAGCGCCATAAAACCCTGCGGGTTGCCAAAACGGCTCGTGGGTGCATAATACCCTGTTCCCTGGTAACCCCAACTCCCGTCAAAGGGATGCTCCATCACGGGCATCAGCTCGACATGCGTAAACCCCATCTTTTTGACATAGGGGACCAGCAGCTCCCGTATCTGGTCATAGGTATTGTAGCGCTCCTCGTCATTGGGGTCCGGCCGCATCCAGGACGCCAGATGAACCTCATAGATGCTCCAGGGGGCGTTTAGCGTATTGTGGGCCTTTCGGGTTTGCATCCATTCCCCGTCCTGCCAGGAGTAATCCAGCGGCCAGGTGATGGAGGCGGTCTTTGGCTTCATTTCCCAGAAATAACAATACGGGTCGCCCTTGTCCAGCGTGCCCCCTCTAAAACCCTTGATATGATATTTGTAAGCTTCCCCTTCGGGGATCTCCGGGATAAACCCCTCCCAGATGCCCGAATGGTCGAGCCGGACAAACAACGGATGCTGATCCGGCGTCCAGGTATTGAAATTGCCGATGACGGATACCGCGGTGGCGTTCGGCGCCCAGACGGCGAAATAATGTCCGGACCGGCCCAGCACGGTCATCTGATGGCTGCCGAACAATTCATATAAACGATAATGCGTACCCTGTTGGAAATTGCGAATATCCTCGTCCGAAAAAAGGGAATAATTCCATACCGGTCTTGTCGAATCCACGAAATGTACTTCTTCGTAGCGTTGGGGCGATAATGTTTCCAAGATTTTTAATTTAGCTGGTTATGGAATGCAACACTTTTTTACTCTTGTAGTCTTTAACGTAAATTTAAGGCTTCGCCGTTGCATATCCTTCATTTTGAATCTAATTTCAAGCCACTAACTGAAAACCTCCTATGCCGAAACTGACCGCCCTGCTGAGCATATGCCTTTTGTCCTGTGTTGCCGCGATGGCTCAATCTTCGCGCATTTCCGGCGGTATTGCCGACACCCTCGAAAAAAATTCCCTTGGCAACGGCTCGGTGATGCTGCTCCGGCCTAAGGACAGTGTTCTCGTCAGTCATACCCGCACCAATGCCGCCGGCCATTTTCTCCTGACCGCTCCCCCGGGCCATTATATCATCCTCGTTACGTATCCCAAGTACGCCGATTATGTAGACACGCTGTTCATAAAGGACACCGGCGCCGTCCAGATCCCCTCCATCGGGATGGTCCTGAAGAGCAAATTGCTGGAAACCGTCGTCGTCAGCGGCAATAAGGGGGCCGTCCGCATCAAAGGGGATACCACCGAATTCAACGCCGACAGCTTCAAGACCCAGGCCGGCGCCTCCGTCGAAGACCTCCTGAAAAAACTCCCCGGCATCCAGGTGGATAAAAATGGGAAGATCACCGCCCAGGGCGAAGCCGTAAAGAAGGTGCTTGTCGATGGGGAAGAGTTCTTTGGGGACGACCCCACCCTCGTGACGCAAAACCTGCGTGCTGATATGGTCGACAAAGTACAGGTCTATGACAAGAAAAGCGATCAGGCGACCTTCACCGGCATCGACGACGGGCAACGCGATAAGACGATCAACCTGAAACTGAAGAACGATAAAAAGCTGGGCTATTTCGGCCGGGCCACGGCGGGTGTCGGCACCGACAAGTTTTATGACGAACAGCTGATGGCTAACTATTTCAAGAAAAAGCTGAAGCTCTCGGCTTTTGGGATCGTGTCCAATACCGGCAAAACGGGTCTCAACTGGAACGAACGGGATAGCTATGGCCAGAGCATCCTCGGAAATGCCGACGTGGACCAGAACACAGGTTCCATCTCCATTCAGTCCACCGGCATAAACGATGAGCTCGACACCTGGTCCGGGCAATACGAAGGCCAGGGCTTTCCCAGCGTAAAGACGGGCGGTCTGCATTTCAACAACAAATGGGCCGACGACAATCTCTCGCTCAACGGCAATTACAAATTCATGCAGTTGAACGTCGCCGGCAACAGCGCCACCAACACCGAGACCATCCTGCCGGATACGCTCTTCTACAATAACCAGACAAGCAACTTCCGGAACCAGATCACCCGGCACACCCTCGACGGCACCTACGAAGTGAAGTTCGATAGCACCTCCTCGCTGAAGATCCAGGCTACGGGGGGCACCGATCATAAGACCACCTTCAACGATTATCATTCCGATTACCTCGCCCAGGACAGCAGCCTGGTCAACAAGAACGACCGGACCACCAGCACCACCGGCGACAAGAACGTCCTCAACAGCTATCTCATCTGGCGGAAGAAATTGGGAAAGACCGGCAGGACGGTCTCGCTCACCGTACGCGAGAACTATACTGATGACAAATCCACCGGGTTCCTGAATTCCGATACCCGCTTCTACCAGGGCGGCGCGGTATACAAGGATTCGCTTGTCGACCAGCAAAAGGATTATCACACGGTCACGACCCTCGTCGATTCCCGCGCCACCTATACCGAACCCCTTTCGAAGACCTCGTTCCTGGTTGTCAACTATGGCCTCGTGATCAACAATAGCCATTCCAACCGCGATTCCTACAATAAGGCCACAGGCGGCAAATACGACCTCCTCGACTCGTTGTACAGCAGCGACTATACATACAATTTTTTGACCAACCGGGGTGGTCTCGCCTATACCCTGATCAAAAAGAAGATCCGGTTCTCCGCAGGCTCCGACATCGGTCTTACCCAGTACGACCAGCGCGACCTGGTGGCGGACACCGTCGGCCATCGCCACTATATCAACTGGTATCCCAACGCCGGCTTCACCTATTCCTTCACCAATATGCAGCGCCTCTCGATCAGCTATAACGGCAGCACCAACCAGCCATCGGTCAGCCAGATCCAGCCCATCCTCACCAATGAGGACCCGCTCAATATCACCATCGGCAACCCCGCGCTGAAACCCAAATTCAACAATCGCATCCAGCTCTTCTTCTCGGACTACAAGGTGTTGACCGATCGGGGTATCTGGGTCAACCTGGGCTATACCTTCACCCAAAACGATATCGGCAGCAGCGTCAGTATCGACCCCACCGGGAAACGCGTCAACCAGTACATCAACGTGAACGGCAACTACCGCCTGTCCGCCTACCTCGATTATTCCTTCAAATGGGCCAAGCCCAATCTGCGATTCGATTTCTTTACCAGCGGCAACCGAAGCAGCAACGTCAGTTTTGTCAACGGCCTGGCGAACAAGACCCTGAGCGGGAGCTATACGGGCGGAATGGGCCTATACAAGTCAAAGGAAAAGAAATATGATATCGGGGTCCGCGCCAGCGCAACGTACACCAGCAGCAACAGTTCGATCAATACCGGCGTAACCACCAACTACTGGACGTATCAGATCCAACCCGAAGGCAATCTCTTCCTGCCGCTGAAATTCCAGGTCCACGCCGATGCCGATATCAACCTTCGCCAGAAGACCCCGGTCTTCGCCACCAATAACAATGTGGTGCTGGTCAATGGCTGGATCGGCAAGAAATTCCTGAAGAACGACGCCCTGCTCATCAAGGTAGCCGTAAACGATCTCCTGAACCAGAACATCGGCTTCAACCGTACCGTCAACAGCACGTTCATCACCCAGAATACCTATACCACGATCAAACGCTATGGGATGTTATCGCTGGTATGGAATTTTACAAAGGCCGGCACACCCATGCCGCAACAAAGAGATTAATATGAACCGTCAACTATCCCGCTATTGGCTTCTCTTCCTCCTGCTCGCCGCCGCAGGGACGGGCCGTGCGCAGGGCAACGCGATCTTCCTTTCGCATGGCCATATCGAATACATGCGCAGCGTCAATGTCTACGCCCAGATCAGCAACGAAGAAGAAAGTGATCAGTGGGCGGAATTGCGCAAGAAAATGTCCAGCCATTTCCGCACTTCGTATTTCGATCTCTATTTCACCCGGAACAAATGCCTGTATAAACCGGGCCGGGAAAGCGACGACAAACAAAACGCCTTCTTCTGGCAGCCGCCGGCCCAGGACAATACCGTCTGGTCCGACCTGGAGAGCGGCAAAGGGATTAGCAAAAAGAACGTCTTTGAACAGGCCTTTCTCGTGCAGGACAGTCTCCGCCATATCAATTGGAAGATCACCGATGAGACCCGGAATATCCTCGGCTTCAACTGCCGCCGCGCCAATGCCATGATCATGGATTCCATCTATGTGGTCGCCTTTTACACCGATGAGATCCTGGCCGAGGGCGGCCCCGAGTCCTTCACCGGATTGCCCGGGATGATCCTGGGCGTCTCCCTTCCCCATCAGCATGTCTCCTGGTTCGCCACAAAGGTGGAAGCCGTCGCCGTCGCCGACGCCCAGGTGGAGCCCCCGCTCAAAGGAAAGAAGGTCAACAACGCGGGTCTGTTGCAAAGTATCCAGGCCAGTCTCAAGGATTGGGGAAAAACGGGCCGGCAGTATATGGAGGCGGTGTTACTGTAGTTCCAGCACCCACATCGTCCGGCCGGGAATAGTCGCGGAATGCCCCAGCGGATAGCGCTCACCCGTCACCACATCGACCCCCTGGGTAAAACCCATCGTCCGTTCGCCAAACCGTCCAAAGTCCACCGTCACGGCGGCGTTACCTGTATTCATCGCGCAAAGGATCGTTTGCTTCGCATCATACCGGAAATAGACATAGAGCGACCGCTGCGGCACGTACTGCATCATCTTTCCCGTCCGCAATGCAGTAGAATGAAGTCGAAACTGTCCCAGCCGCTTGACGAGGTCCTGGATCGTCCGCTCATCCGCCGTCAACCCTGCCCCGGTGAAAGCGCTTCGCTTGTCGCCCGGCCAGCCGCCGGGGAAGTCCAGCCGCACCAATCCATCCGGGTGGCTGACACCTGCCGTCATGATCTCCGTTCCATAATAAAGCTGCGGGATGCCGCGTGCGGTCAGCAGCCACTCCAACCCGATCTTCTGCGCGGCGACGTCCTCTCCCGTTTGCGAAAAGAACCGGGTCATATCGTGGTTGTCGAGGAAGATCACATTGGCCATGGGGTTCTGATAAAGGAAATCATCGCAAAGGGTTTGATACAACTGGTTGACACCGCCGCCCCCCGCCGAAGTATCCCGCACGGCCGGCGCGATCCCGTTGAAGAGACATTGAAAGTCCAGGACCCCGGGCAGATTACTCTTAAAAGGAGTTTGGATAGTATTGCGCGCAAAATAAGCCTGTTTGGCGACCCCGCTGATCCAGGCTTCGCCAAACATCGTTATCCGCGGATATTCGTCCAGCAGCGCCTGGTTACAGCGGTTCATAAAAGTCAGGCTGTTGTACATATAGGTGTCGATCCGCCAGCCGTCCACCCCAAATCGCTCCACGCACCAGAGGGCATGCTGGATCAGAAACTCGGATAAGTCGGGGTTGTCCTGGTTCAGGTCGGGCATCTGCCGGGTAAACCAACCATCGCTGGACAGCTTCCGGTCGGCTTCGCTGGCGTGCGGGTCCATTACCGGTTCCCCGCGATAATTCGTCTGGGTATAGGTTGGCCACTGATGAAGCCAGTCTTTCTCCGGCGGGTCGAGAACCAGCCAGTGGTAGCTCCCCACATGATTATACACGGCGTCCTGGATCAGCTTCATTCCCCGCCGGTGCAGCTCGGCCGACAGCTTACCATATCCCTCCGCCCCGCCTAGCCGCCGGTCGATGGTATAGTGATCGGTAAAGGCATACCCATGCTCCGTGCGATCCGGCATGTCGTTCAGGATCACCGGTGTCATCCACAAAGCCGTCACGCCCAACTGCTGCAGGTAGTCGAGATGATCGATGATCCCCTGGAAATCGCCGCCATGCCGCCAATACATCGAATCCCGGTTCAATGACTGGTCGCGCAGGCCCGGGATGCGATCGTTGCCCGGATCGCCGTTGCTCCAGCGGTCCGGCATCAGGAAATAGATAAAGTCGGCGGAATTGATCCCCTGCGCATAGGCGGATCCGTTACCCGTCCGCCTCGTCTCCAGCCCAAGATGGACGCTCCCCACTCCGGTGAGTCCGATCGGCACGTTTCCGGGCTTCGCCTCCGCCCCGATCTTTATGTGTAGGATCAGATAATGAGGATTGCTTGCCCGGCGCCAGCCGGTCAGCGTCACGCCCGGATAGTTCACGGTCACCCCCGTTGCCGCACCCACCCCCTCGCCCTTAACGATTACCTGGATGGTGGAATGTTTCATCCCGATCCACCAATTGGTTGGATACATTTGCGCCGCGGGCCTTTGCGCTGACGCCAGGCGGCACACCAGGAAACACCCGATGACAAATAGCATTCTCATATAAGCAAATTTAAGAGGCCGTCTGTTCCGCGGCATAAAAACCGGCTTTCTCCTGCTGCATGCGGATCGCGCCGCCGTCATAGACGAACAATACCGAGATCGCCGCGGCGATCAGGCAGAACCCCGCCATGATGATGGAATAGATGGGTTGGTCGCCGTAAAGATGCTTGACGATCCACCCGCCAAAGACCCCGTTCACGATCTGCGGCAGCGTAATAAAGAAATTGAAGATACCCATATAGATGCCCATCTTGCCTGCGGGGATACAACCACTGAGGATCACATACGGCATCGAAAGAATGCTTGCCCAGGCCAGCCCGACGCCTATCATGGAATAATATAAACCCCATTCGCTGCGCACAAAGAAGATCGAGATCAGTCCGATCCCACCGGCCAAAAGGGAGATGGCGTGTGTCAACTTCCTTCCCAGCCGCCGGGACATAGGTGTCAGGCAAAGTGCGTACAACGCCCCTACGCCATTATAGATCCCAAAAGCATTCCCGACCATATTGCCCGCATTGTTACCAGCCCGGGTATGCACGTAGTCGCCGGCAAGTCCAAAGACGTGGGTGGCAACCGCAGGGCTGGTGAAGACCCACATGCTGAACATGGCGAACCAACTGAAGAACTGCACCAGCCCCAGCTGCTTCATGGTCTTGGGCATGCGCATGAAGTCCCGGCCGATCTCCGACAGCCCGGCCTTTTTCTTCGTCTCCGCATGGCCATGATACAACTCGTATTCCTTCGGTGGATATTCCTTCGAGAAAAAGACGGTGACAAGAATGGCGATGATGAAGATCGCAGACCCGATATAAAAGGAATACTTGATGTTGTCGGCAACACCGTTAGGTCCGGACGTCTGAGAGACACCCAACCAGGCGAGAATGCTCGTCATATACGAGCCCCCGACTGCGCCGATCCCGATGAGACAAGCCTGGATCGCAAAGCCTTTGGAACGCTGGCTGTCCGGCAGGTTGTCTGCCACCAGCGCCCGGAAAGGCTCCATGGCGACATTGAAGGAGGCATCCATGATCATGACAAATCCTGCCCCGATCCACAAGGCGCCGATAGCGCCCGCCATCGAACCCGAATTGGGCAATAGGATCAGGGCAAGGACAGAAAGGAGGGCCCCCGTCAGGAAATAAGGCTTGCGCCGCCCCAGCCGGTTCCAGGTGCGGTCGCTGTAGTGACCAATCAGCGGTTGGACGATCATCCCCATGATCGGGGCGACCAGCCAGAAAGCGGGAAGCTGGTCCACATTTGCGCCGAAGGATTGCAAAATGCGGCTGGTGTTGGTATTTTGCAAAGCAAAACCGCACTGGATCCCGAGGAAACCAAAGCTCATGGAAAAGATCTGCCCGGTCTTCAGCAGCGGTTTAGCAGCCATAAAGCAAACAATTTAGAGCGGCGCCCGCGAGCCGGGCGTCAAATCACAAACCCATTGGGCAGCACGGCCCCCTTCTTGATGACAACCACACCCTCCTTCACCGTATACAACGAGTGATCCGAATTCTCCAGGTGATGCCCGCCATTGATCCGCACATCGTCCCCGATGCGGCAGTTCTTGTCGACGATGGCATTCCGGATATAGCAGCGATGACCGATACCCACCGTCGGCAGCCCATGCTGCCGCGCCAGTTCGATCTCCTCTATCGTCTCATAGTAGTCCACCCCCATCAGATAGCTGCTGACGATGGTGGTGCCTGTTCCGATCCGCGTGCGGATGCCGATGATGCTGTTCTCGATCCGCGAGGCATTGATGATGCAACCTTCCGCGATGATGGTCTTTTCCAGCGTGGTGCCGCTGATCTTGGCAGGCGGCAGCATCCTGGCGCGCGTGTAAATAGCCTTCTCGTTGTCGAAGAGGTTGAAGTCGGGGATATCCTTGGTCAGTCCGAGATTGGCCTCGAAGAAGGAAGGGATATTCCCGATATCGGTCCAATACCCCTCATACTGGTAGCTTACCACCTTGTATTTCTCCAGCGACTGAGGTATGATCTCCTTCCCGAAGTCGGTGGATTCCACGTATTCGTTCGTCAGGAGATCGGAAAGCAGCTGGCGGTTGAAGATATAGATCCCCATCGACGCCAGATAGTGCCGGCCCTGGGCATGCATCGCGGGACCGGTATCGCTGACCCAGGGCGGCAGCATATCCTTCTTCGGCTTCTCCGTAAAGGAAGTGATGAACCCGTGGTCATCCATTTTCATGATCCCGAAATCCGAGGCCTCGCGGTCGTTCACCGGGATAGTGGCGATGGAGATGTCCGCCCCCTTCTCCTTGTGATGATTCAGCATCTCCATAAAGTCCATCTGGTAGAGCTGGTCGCCGCTGAGTATTAACACATACTCGCTGTCAAAGGGTCCCAGGTGGCGCAGGCATTGTCGTACGGCATCCGCCGTTCCCTGGTACCATGTGGGATTATCCGGAGTTTGTTCCGCGGCCAGAATATCGACGAAGGCGGAACTAAAGGCGCTGAAATGATAGGTGTTCTTAATATGCCGGTTCAGGGATGCCGAATTGAACTGCGTCAGCACAAACATCCGGGAGATCCCGGAATTGAGACAATTGGAGATGGGAATATCCACCAGCCGGTACTTTCCGGCGATGGGCACGGCCGGTTTACTGCGGCTTGCGGTAAGGGGATACAACCTGGTCCCGGCGCCCCCACCCAATATCACGGACAAAATTTCTTTTGACATATACAAGCGTTTAAATAATTGAACAATCTCTATCCTCCATGTATGGCCAGTGCGTAAAGGTCCAGGTAGGCCCGGACGCTGGTCTCCCAGCTGAAATCGAGCTGCATCATCCGTTGCCTGATCTCCCTTAGCATCTCCTGCTGCTGGAAAAGCTCCACCGACCGCCAGATGCCATGCGTCATATCGCCCACCGTCGCATGCGTGAAGCGGATGCCGTATCCGCCCTTGTCGCCATAGTCGATGACCGTGTCGTGCAGGCCACCCGTGTCCCGGACCACCGGCACCGTGCCATACCGGAGGGCATACATCTGGTTGAGCCCGCAGGGCTCAACCCGTGAAGGCATCAGGATGAAATCCGCCCCCGCATAGATCAGATGGCTAAGCCCTTCGTCATAGCCCATATAGGTGTTATAGTCTCCCCTCGACAGCTCCCTTATCGCCTGCAGCTTCCCCTCTATCTCCGGAAGACCGCTCCCCAGCACAAAGAAGTTCATCTTGCGGCCGACATAATAAAAGGAGTCCTCGATCACCTGCGGCAGCAGATCAGCTCCCTTGTCCCCGACCAGCCGCCCGATGAACGTGATCAGCGGCTTCTTTATGTCTAAATTATATTGCTGGCAGAGAAGGGCCTTGCTCCGTTGCTTCCCTTCCTCCACTGTCGTGACGTCGTAGTGGTTGTCAAGGTACCGGTCCGTCGCCGGATCCCAGACCTTCGTATCGATCCCGTTCAGGATGCCGCTGCACTTTCCTTTCTCATATTCCAGCAGGGCCTCCAGCCCCGCCGCGCTGGTGCGCATCTCTTCGAGATAGGTGGGACTCACGGTCGTCACCTTCCAGGCGCAGCGGATCCCGCAGGCCAGGGGATTCAGCGCTCCCGCCCATTCCAGCAACCCCCGCTTCCAGATATCCCAGGCCGGGATAAATACCGTCTTGTCCATTCCCGTCTGCCCCTGGTACTGCGCATTGTGTATGGTCAGAATGGTGGCGATTTTCTGCAAATGCTGGTAGGCATAACAGTATTTCAGCATGAACGGGATCAGCGCGGTGTGATGGTCGTGCACATGAATGACATCGGGTTGATGCCGCCAGGCCGCCAGCCAATCGACGACCGCTATCTGAAAAGAAGTGAAACGCTCCACATCATCCCCGTAACCATAGATCTTTTCCCTGTCCAATAATCCATATATGTCCACCAGGTAGAGGTCGAAGCCGAGTTTGTTCGTCTTCTCCTTGATGACCGAGTAGTCGAACCAGTAATTGTGCAAGTGGGTATACCCCTTATGCACTACCTCCCACTCATTCGCCGCCAGAAATTTGGTTCGATACATGGGCATTACCACCTTCGCTATATGGCCCAGATCCCGCTGATATTTTGGTAGCGCCCCCACTACGTCACCCAATCCCCCGGCCTTGGCCACGGGATAACACTCTGCCGATACGTGAAGTATTTCCATTCCTGTTCAATTTAGTAAGGATTTCGGTTAAACCGCGTGCCGATGATGAAAAAATTTTTGCCTTCGGAAAAAGGTGGTATTTTGGTCCACTATACCAAACCGCGTCTCTACATGGACAATCAAAAGCAACCCACTAACACAGGAGCCCTGGCCACTTTGGTCCTCGTCTTTTTTTTCTGGGGATTCATAGCAGCTTCACAAAGCATCTTCATACCGTTCTGCAAGCACAATTTCAGCCTGACCCAATTTGAATCGCAACTGCTCGGTTCGGCATTCTACGGCGCGTATTTTATCGGGTCGTTGGCGTTGTATCTCATATCAAGCGTTCTCAAATACGATATTTTGAACCGTATCGGGTATAAAAAGGGGATCATATATGGGATCTGGATCTCGGTAGCGGGCGCGCTACTGATCATCCCCTCCGCCAATGCCCATTCGTTTGCCGGGTTGTTGGGGGCCTATTTTGTCGTGGCGCTCGGCTTCTCGCTCCAGCAGACGGCCGCGCAACCGTTTGCGATCGTCCTCGGCGATCCGTCGACCGGTAGCCACCGGTTGAACCTGGCCGGCGGGGTCAATTCACTCGGAACGACGCTGGGGCCGATCATTTTCAGCGTTTTCCTGTTCGGACAAGTGGGCGGTGACGCCAGCAAGGCAACGGTTACGAACATCAACAACCTCTTCCTGATCGTGGCATGCGTATTTGCCGCCGTGGCGCTGTTCTTCACCTTCTCCAAGCTTCCCGCCGGCAAGGATGATGACCGTTTCGAAGGATCCTATAAGGCATCGAGATCGCTGATCCTGATGACCCTCCTGATCGGCGTGGTCATCGGGGTCGGTCAACTCTCTACGATCCAGAAGTTGCCCCTGCTGATCGTGACGTTGTTGGTGGTTGTTGGCATCCTTTTTTATTCCAACGTCCTCGCCAAAAAGAACCATGAGGGTTGGGGGGCGATGAAATATCCGCAGCTGATCTATGGTATGTTGGGTATTTTGGTCTATGTGGGGGTAGAGGTCACGATAGACAATAATTTTGGCGCCTTGTTGCGGGAACGGGGGTATCTCACCGTCTCCGGATTGGACGAAAGCCAGATTTCCAAATATGTGAGCCTGTACTGGGCAAGCCTGATGATCGGTCGGTGGACGGGGGCGATCGGGGTCTTCAATCTTTCGGAGACCGGAAAACGCGTCGCGACCATCGTCGTTCCATTCATAGCCTTCGGCGTCGCCCTGTTTGTCAACCATCTTTACAGCGGCGATGTCAGCGATCTCTATGGCTACGCCGGTTTCGTGGCGGTAGCGATAGCCGCCTTCTTTTTCGGTCAGCAAAAGCCTGTCAAGACCCTGCTGACGCTGGCCGCGCTGGCAGGTCTTTTCATCCTGGTCGGTGTGCTGACAAGCGGCATCTTCTCGGTCTATTGCATCATGGCCGCGGGCCTTTGCAATTCGATCATGTGGCCCTGTATCTTCTCCCTCGGCGTAGCTGGTCTCGGAAAATTCACCAGTCAAGGCTCCTCCTTCCTGATCATGATGATCCTGGGCGGGGCGGTTGTCCCTCCTTTCCAGGGTGCCATAGGCGATGTGCTGGGAGCTTCGACGGGTATGCATTATAGCTATCTGGTCGCAGTTGGTTGCTATGTCGTGCTGGTCTGGCTGGCGCTCCAGCTGAGAAACACGCTCAAGGCCCAGGGATTGAATTTTGACGAACAGATAGGCGGAGGACACTAAGATCGCCAAAAATCGCTTCTAAAACTCAATGGGCTACTGTCCATTGAGTTTTATACTTTATATTTGCCACCCCACACAGTTAAAAAGATTATTTCATGGCAAAAGCCGCCTCCTCCACTCCTTATGATCCGCTCGCGATCGGCATCGACATCGGTGGCACCGGAACCAAATTCGGGATCGTAGACCGCAACGGGAACGTTCTTTTCTCCAGCGAGATCTCCACCCGCGGGCACGCCGAGGTCGAAGGCTTTATCGATGAATTGTACAACCATCTTCGCCTGCTCATCGAAAAAGCAGGCGGCACGGGGCGGATCAGGGGCATCGGAGTAGGCGCGCCAAATGGCAATTATTATAGCGGCACGGTGGAATACGCGCCCAACCTGCCCTGGCGGGGCATCATCCCCCTGGCCAAACTCATCCAGAACAAATTCCAGCTCCCCGCCACCCTCACCAACGACGCCAATGCCGCGGCCATCGGCGAGATGATGTACGGCGCGGCCAAGGGCATGAAGGACTTTATCATGATCACGCTGGGCACCGGCGTCGGCAGCGGGATCGTCGCTAACGGAAAGCTCATCTATGGCCACGACGGCTTCGCCGGTGAACTGGGCCACACGACCGTCATCCCCAACGGCCGTTATCATGAAGGCACCGGGAAGAAGGGCTCGCTTGAAAGCTATGCTTCGGCCACGGGCGTAAAACTCACGGCCATCGAGATGCTGGAGAAAAACGATGAGTACAGCGTGCTCCGCAACACCCCAAAAGAGCGGCTCGATTCCCGCGTGGTCTATGACGCCGCTATCCAGGGCGATAAACTGGCAAAAAGCGTCTTCGATTTTACCGGTTCCATTCTTGGAATGGCTTTAGCCAATTTTGTCATGTTCTCCAGTCCGGAAGCTATTATCCTCTTCGGCGGTCTTACCAAGGCCGGCGATCTCATCCTCAAGCCTACCCGCGAACATATGGAGGAAAATCTCATCCAGGTGTTCCAGAACAAGGTGAAGATCCTCGTCAGCCACCTGAAGGAGTCCGATGCCGCCATCCTCGGCGCCAGCGCACTCGTATGGGATATGAAAGGGTGATCGTTGCGCGGCTAGGGTTTCGATCGCCTGATCAGGAAAACCGCCGGCACCGGCCGCTGACCCTCCCGGTCGGAAGGATGTATCGTTTCCTTGCCATTCACCAACAGACAGGTACTGCCCCCGCCATCGAGGTTCAGGGCCTCATAACAACCCAGCCGCAGGAGTATCTCGGCCTCCTGCTGCAGCGTGGCGCCCATCGCCACCCCGGGTGTCCGCCCCTGCAACACCAGGATGATGAGTCTTCCGTCCCGGGTATAGCCCATCGCCGTTCGCGGATTGCGCTCTCCCCGGGGATGGGTACCGGGAAAGAGCTGCTCTTCCCTGTCCGTGATATGGATCTTCCCGTCATGGATCAGCACGGGCCCGCCGCCCACGGCCGTCCGCATCTTCCACCATTTCCATTCGATATCGTTGAGGTCATAGATGGAGGGGATGGAATCCTTACCCTTGGCGACGACCGGCATCTCCTCAAAGGCATACGGCCACCGTCTCGAGGTGTCCGTAAAGGTCCAGGCGACATCGGCGCGCCGTTTCCGGTCGATGCCGATGGCCGCCCTCGTGGGATAGTAATAGAACAGGGAATCATTGCCCGTTCCGCGGAGCGACGGCACATTATAGGCAACCATCTTCCCGTCCTTTACTACCAAACTGAAATTCTGGTTGTCGGAAAAAGAAAAATAAGTGGAGTTGACGATGAGCAGGGGGAATTGCTCTATCTGGTAGTACTGCGCCGGTGTAAAGCGCTTACCCTGCCCCGTTGCCGCGGTAAACTGGATGCTTTTGTCCTTTAGCCTGGCGGAGACATAGTACGCGACGGAGGGGAAACCTTCGAGACTGTCGGTGCTGCGAAAGATATGCATGGAACTGGGAAGCGGTGCGTATGCCGAGTCCACCCGCTGCCAGTGCAGCTGCGCGAGGCAAAATTGTGCTGGCAAGATAAACAGCAGGCAAAGTGCAACCGGTTTGGACATAGTGATTATAAAACTTCTTTCCCCCGCAGCCATTCCCCACGGCCATAACCGGGGACGACATGCCGGTCGGAATGATAGGAGCTCCGGACCAGCGGACCGCTTTCCACATAGTCGAAGCCCAACTGGTAGCCTATCTCGCGGAGTTCGGCGAATTCATCGGGATGTACAAAACGCAACACCGGCAGGTGCTTCTTCGTCGGCTGAAGATACTGGCCCATCGTGACCACATCCACTCCGCTGTTGCGCAGGTCGGTAAGGGTCTGCACCACTTCCTCCTTCGTCTCGCCAAGTCCGAGCATGATCCCGCTCTTGGTCCGCATCCCGCCTTCCTTGAGCACTTTGAGCGTCTCCATGCTCCGCCAGTACTTGGCCTGGATACGCACCTGCCGCGTCAGCCGTTCCACCGTTTCGATATTATGGGACACCACCTCGGGCGCGGCCTCGATGACCCGGGCGATATTTTCCTCTTCCGCCTTGAAATCCGGAATAAGCGTTTCCAGCGTGGTATTGGGATTGAGGGCTTTTACGGCCCTGATCGTATGCTGCCAGATGATGCTGCCGCCATCCTTCAATTCATCCCGGTCCACCGACGTGATCACCGCATGCTTCACCTTCATCAGGTAGATGGCTTCGGCCACCCGCTGCGGTTCATCCCAATCCACCGGATCGGGCCGCCCCGTGGCTACCGCACAAAAGCCACAGCTGCGGGTGCAGACATTCCCCAGGATCATAAAGGTAGCCGTTCCTTCCCCCCAGCACTCGCCCATATTGGGGCAATTGCCGCTTTCGCAAATGGTATGTAATTTATGGGTGTCTACGAGACCGCGAACGTGTTTGTAATTTTCACCAATTGGTAATTTAACACGCAACCAATTGGGCTTCTGTATTTTAGAGTCCTTTTCAGTCGTTTCCATCCATCAAATGTACGTCATTTTCGACTCCCGAACAGGATGGCCACATAGGCGTTGAAGAAGAACTGGTGCTGCTTCACCAGGTAGACGAGCGGTATCTTGCTGAAGTAGTATTCTTCCGTCAGACCAACCTCCACCGCGGCTACGGTCTGGTTCAGCCGGCCATAATCGAATCGCATGGCCTGTCTGGCATTCACTCCCGGTTTGACCGACAGATTACCCCAGCCGACCGTAAAACCCGAGGCGCCCGTGATGAGATCGCCTTCTGTCGTATCCGTCGCCATCTGCGAGTAGGTCTTCCGGGTCGTAGCCCCGGTTATCTGGTTCTGGATATCCAGGAAATAGGGTTTCAACAAGCCGACAGTGACCCCGCCGGAATACAGGGCCGTCACGGAAACCCCGTTACGGTTGCCCTTCCCGCCGATAAGCTGCTCCTGGCCGATGGCCATCTTAAACTCATACAGGTTATTCAGCTTATAGGGAACGACGGAAGAGAAATTGATCCCATCCGATGTAGCGGAGATATGATGCTCCTTGGGGTCCTTTTTTTCGTTGAGCTCGAATTGAAAAAGCAGCGTGCGGGTGGGCGATTTGAACTTGCCTTTTTCATAGTTGAGGCCATAGCCGTCCGTAGCCAGCCGGACGCCAAAAATACTATGCTTGTTAAAGATGAGATCCCCTTCCTCTTCCATCCTCAGCAGGTTGTTCATCCGGTCGCGCTTGGTGTTCTGCTTGTTGCGTTTCGACAGCATGTTGGCGCTATCCGGATTTTGGGCAGATAGCTGCAGCATCAGGGTCGAGGCAAGAAGGACCAGGAAAAGTCGATTCACTTTTAATGATTTAAGTTAACTGGCGTAAATTTATGTAAAATTTATTGTCCAATGACTTCAACAGTTATTTACGAAGGAGATTTAAGAACGGTTGCCCGGCACCTCCAATCCGGCACGGAAATCGAGACCGACGCCCCTACGGATAACCAGGGGAAAGGCGAACGTTTCTCCCCCACCGACCTGGTAGCCACTGCCCTCGGCTCCTGCATGGCCACCACGATGGGGATAAAGGCCCGCGATCTCCAGGTGGACCTCCGCGGAATGAAGCTGTCCGTCCAGAAGATCATGAAACCCGATCCGCGCCGCATCGCGGCCGTCCACATCGTTTTCGACTTTCCGGCAAAGTTAGTGGTCGACGAAAAACAAAAGGCCATCCTCGAACGGACCGCACATACCTGTCCCGTCATGTACAGCATCCATCCCGATCTGGAGGTGAAGGTAGAATTCAACTGGACCAGCGTGGTCCCGGCATAGGCTACCCGTTCAGGCACGCCCGGCCGATCGCACAATCCAGGCATCGCCGGGCGTCACAATACTCCTTCCTGAGCTCCAGCAGACCCTGGGAGTCCGCCGCATTCCCTGCGTGCACGCCCAGTCCCGCCCATCCCCGGAGCAGGCTGTTCCGCTCGGCGGGCAGCTGACCGAGCCAACGCAATGCTTTCTCCCCTTGTCCATACGAAAAGAGCAGGGGCACGAACGCATTGATCAGGATCCCCCGTTGCATGTCCTTCCCAAGCCCCTTTATCTCACCGAGCGCCTTCATCACCGTCTCCACCGCACCCGCATCCCGGATAAGGGAAAACCAGCCCCCGCCGCTCGTCAGCAAACCCGCTAACTGGGACAATCTCGCCGCCGGAAAATGACCCGGCCGCATCCGCAAAAAGGACACCGGTTCCCGGACGGGGCTTAATCCGTATTTCCCCTGCCAGAAAAGATACTCGCGCGCTGCCCCTTCCTCGGCCAGCAGACCGGCCTGACCGAGTAACAGGGTTTCGACCGTCGACGGATAGCATCGGTGCCGCCGCAAGAGCCGCAGCGGCAGACTCCTCGCCACGGCTTCGAAGGCCGCCGCGTTCACCGGCAGCCCCATGCTCCGCGCCAGCATCCACCAGGTGGTCTCCGCCCAATCCTGCCGGCTCTGCTCCAGCCGTTCGCGCACCAGCGCGTCCCGCCGCTGCAGGCGCCGCAAGACCAGCGCCCGGATCCATTCTCCCCGGATACCGGCATCCACATTTGGCAACTGCCGTTCGCAAGGCACAAAAACGGGCTGTCGCATCCAGTGCTCGTAGCGGCTCAACAGGATCTTGGATACCCGCGTCGCCAGTACCAGCACCGGGATATCCCCGGCCGCCCGGTCCCGGTCGTTATCCCACACGACATGCAGGATCACCTCCTGGTAACGCGGGTCGCCGGCATGGCCATGCCGCAACCAGTCCGAGGCCCGGACATGCAGCTCTACTGCGCCCTCGAAGCGGACATCCCCGATGCGGATACGCGCCTTCCGGAGATCGGGGCCCTGATCGGTATTCGGCTCACCCGGAAATTCGATCTGCAGCGGCCTGCCGTCTTCGGTTACCAGTCCCTGTTGATGAAAATGGCGATAACGCCAGATAAAATGTAATAATTCTTCCCGCATAGCCTACCTCCTCTTTGAAGCGGACCTTTACCTCCATTTGCGCAGTGCCTGCACCACCCTGCTAACGGGCAGGCCCATCACATTATAAAAGTCCCCTTCGATGCCTTTTATCCCTACCACGCCGATCCACTCCTGAATGGCATAGGCGCCCGCTTTATCATAAGGCTTATACTTGTCTACATAGGCTTCTATCTCGGCGTGGGTCAACGGATGGAACCACACCGCCGTGATATCGGCAAACACCTGCTCCTCACCGTCGCGCAACAGCGCTACACCTGTGATCACCTCGTGCCGCTGGCCGGCAAGCCGCGAAAGGATCGCCACTGCATCCGCCCGGTCTTTCGGCTTCCCGATGATCTCACCCGCCAGCACAACGACGGTGTCCGCGGCGAGGACCACCCGCCCCGGACCGAGATCTGCCTTTACCGCCAGCGCCTTGTTCCGCGCAATGTGCACGGGCACGTCGACGACGGCCAGGCCCTGCGGCCAGCTCTCCGGCGTGTCCTTTACCTTCACTTCAAAGTCCACCTCCGCCCATTCCAGCAATTGCTTCCGCCGCGGCGAACCGGACGCCAATACGATACGTTCCATACTTTCGGGATTTAGATCAGGAGCATGGAGAGGATGCCCGTCAGCATGACTCCCTTGATGACATTACTCAATGTATGATACTGCTCCTTCGTTTGCGCGGTATACAGCTTGCGCAAGAGCCAGACGCAAGGCAGGTCGATCATCAGGATGCTGTACAGGATCAGCTGCCACCAGGCTTTTTGCAACACGTAGAATTGAAAGATGATCAGTGCGCCGATCAACACCCCCAGCCAGGTGCCGGCAAACACCTTCGCGACATTCAACCCCCAGACGATCGGCATGGTGCGGCAGCCATATTTCGCATCCCCGTCCCTGTCCTCGATATCCTTGACGACCTCCCGCACCAGGGAAATGATAAACGCAAAGGAGGCGTAGACGATGGCGAATTTGAAGATGCGGGAGTTGATCTCCCGGATGAAAGGATTGGTGCTGATCCTCGCCTCGCAGACAAAAAGCACCAGGATGACCCAGGCCGTCAGCAGCGAGATAAGGATATTCCCGATCAGCAGTTTTCTTTTTAAAGTAGTGCTGTAAAACCAGAGCAGCACGATGCAACCCAGGTTGGCCGCGGCGATGATCGGGTTGCGGATCTTCCAGCTGACATACACGCTCAGCAATAGCCCGAGCCCGGATAGGATCCAATGCCAGAGGATCGTCCAGCGGCGCTTGATCACCTTTTCCACTACCATCCGTTTCGGCTTGTTCACGCGATCGATGTTCAGATCGAAATAATCATTGATCGTATACCCCGCGGCCGCGATGAAGATCGACGAAGCCGACAGCAAATAGAAGAGCAGGGGGGTCAGCTTCGGTGTGGCTACCTGTATGATATCCGACACCACAAAACTGGGCCGCAGGATGAAATAATAGAACAGCACCTGGGTAAGAAAGATGAACACCAGGTTAGGCCAGCGGATAAGGCGAAAAAAAGCTCCGGTCAATTGCTGCATACCAGTTTTATTTTGAGGCCACGGATTGATCCAATTCCCATTGGCCATTTAACTTCAGCACTTTCTCGACGACATCCCGCACGCAACCCTGTCCGCCGCCAAAGGAGGAGATATAGGCGGCGATATGCCGGATCTCCGGGGCGGCATCGGACGGCGCACAGGCGAGGCCTACATGCTGCATCGCCGCATAATCGGGGATATCGTCGCCCATGTATAACATATCTTTCTCGTCCAGCCCGTGGTCCCGGGCATAGCGGTCAAGCAGCTCCACTTTATCGTGTACGTTCAGAAAGATATCCTTGATACCAAGATATTGGAGGCGCTGCCGCACGCCCTCTGACGTGCCGCCCGAGATCACCACCACCCGGTAGCCTTTCTTAACGGCCAATTGCAGGGAATAGCCATCCCGGGTATTCATCCGCCGCACCTGCTCCCCCGTCTCGAACACGTCCACGCTGCCGTCCGTCATCACCCCGTCCACATCGAAAACAAACGTCCGGATCGATTTGAATTTTTCCAATACGCTCATGAATATCGCTTTACTTTGCGGGCAAAAATACCCTAATTTTCATTGATAATACGATCCTATCTGATCGGAGAATTGACGGTATAAGATACTCATATTACGATAATTGGCCAGGATCTCCAGATGCCGGTCCATCGTCTGCCGGTCATCCCGGATGGCCGGCCCGGTCTGTACCTCCCGCGGGTCGTATCGCTCCACCCGCCCGGCGGTCTCGCGGATCAGCGGCAACAACAGGGAAAAATCGATCCCTTCCCGCTGGCAGAAATCGGCCGCCAGACTATACAGGTAATTGGTGAAATTATTGACGAAGGTGGCCGCGACGTGCAATTTGAGCCGCAGCGCATCGTCGGCATACTGCACCTGGCGGGTGATGGTCCGGGCAAAGGCCTCGAGCAGGACCCCGTCGTCGGGCCGGCTCGCTTCGATCAGCAGCGGAAACTCCGGGAAGGGCCGGATCTCCTTCCGAAGACTTTGGAGGGGGTAGAGCACGCCATGGCGTTCGCTCACCTTCTCCAGCGCCGAAAGCGGCGCCGCGCCCGCCGTATGGACGACCAGCCGGCCCGGAAGGGACAGTTGGCCCGCCAATTCCTCCAGGGCCCGGTCGCTAAGCGAAACGATGTAGAGGTCCGCCCCCCCGTCTACCTCCGCCCACCGGGTCGTATACCCGCAATGCCATTCCGAGGCCAGCGCGGCCGCGGCTTCCTCCCGCCTCGCCACCACCTGCAGCAGCAAGTGCCCCGCGGCGGCAATCCTGCCGCCCATCACCGTGGCCACATTTCCCGATCCCATGATTACTACCTTCATTTTGTACTTTTACGGCATCATGAAGATATCGCAAAAACTCGCACTCCGATATATCCGCGCCGAGATAAACATCCTTTCCCTTGCCGCGCCCCGGAAGGCCGCAATAAAAGCCTTTCGCCTTTTTTGCACCCCACAGCAACGGGTCACCAAAAAAGGTTCGGCCTTCTTCGAAAAAGGCCAGGCCCTCTCCTTCCGTCATGCCGGGCACAGCGTCCGCGGTCATCGCTGGCTCCCCGCCGATGCGCCGCGGAAGAAAGTACTCATCGCGCATGGCTTCGAATCGGCATCGAAGAATTTCGAACCCTATATCGCCGCCCTCCTGGAAAAAGGCTATGCCGTCACGGCCTTCGACGCCCCGGCCCATGGCCGGTCCGGCGGCCGCCGCATCCTGCTCACCGATTATATCGGCGTCCTGCGCAGGATCGAACAGGACTACGGCCCCTTTCATTCGTTTATGGGTCATTCGCTCGGCGGCCTGGCCCTCGGTCTCTTCCTCGAGAACAGTCCCCATAACAAGGCCACCCGTCTCGTCCTGATCGCCCCCGCCGTCGAAACCACCTCCGCCGTGAATGCCTTCGCCAGGGAATTCCGCCTCACCCCGCAACTGGTAAAAGAAATGGATGATTATGTCCAGGAGACCACCGGCCATCATTTCGACTGGTATTCCCTCCGCCGGGCGCTCCATCATGTGCAGGCGGCCACCCTCTATGTACAGGATGAAGAGGACAAGATCACTCCCCTGCAGGAGGCCCTGCTGGTAAAGGGAGACGGCCATCGCAATGTCAAATTCGTCCTCACGAAAGGACTCGGCCACCGGCGGATCTACAAAGAGCAGGAGGTGATGGAACGGATCGTCGCCTTCCTCTAGCTGTTCTTGCCTTCGACCATCGGCACAAACGAGAAATTGTCGAACACCTCCTGGATCGTGCTGCCGTCGGCCTGCTTCGTCAGCCGCAGCATCCGTTGCACGGCGCCTTCGCCGACCGGGATCACCATCAGCCCGCCGGGCTTCAGCTGCTCCACGAGTTTTGGCGGGATAAAAGGAGCCGCAGCCGTGACGATCACCTTGTCAAAAGGCCCATAGGTCGGCAACCCCTCATACCCATCGCCATAGAAGAATTTCAACCCGGGGTATTTCTTCAGGTAGGGGAACTGTTTGTTGCTGTCGAATAATTTCTTCTGCCGCTCGATCGTATACACCTGCACCTTCATCTCTGAGAGCACCGAGGCCTGGTAGGCGCTGCCCGTGCCGATCTCCAGGACCTTGTCAAAGGGTTTCACCTCGAGCAACTGCGTCTGGTAGGCTACGGTATACGGTTGGGAAATGGTCTGCCCTTCCCCGATGGGGAAGGCCCGGTCTTCATAGGCAATTTTATCAAAGGCCGAATCCATAAAGAAATGCCGGGGGATATGGAGGATGGCGTCCAGCACCCGCTCGTCGGTAATGCCCTTCTGCCGGATAATCTCCACCAGCTGCCTGCGCAGACCTTTATGACGATAACTGTCTTCGAATGTTCTCATAAACGGGTGCAATTTAATGCCTATATTCGAACCTCCACAACCGAACTTCGTTCGGTTAGTCCGCGAAGCGGACAGACATTATTCATGTTGAGGCAAAAAATTATATTTGCACAATTTTTTGCCTCAACAAAATTCAGAAGTAAAATGAAATTTAAAGTAGGTAGTCAGCTGGCGTTCATGATGTTCTTCGAATACTTCATCTGGGGCGCCTGGTATGTCACGATGAGCACCTATATGGGCGAGCATTTGGGCTCTACCGGCCTGCAGAAGGGCGCCGCTTACAGCGCTCTTGCCATTGCCACCATGATCTCGCCCTTTTTTGTCGGACTTGTCGCAGACCGCTATTTCGCCGCCCAACGCATCATGGGCATTTTGCATCTGCTGGGGGGTGTCCTACTCTTTTTGGTGCCGATGATCGGCAATAATGGCGTGTTCTACTGGACCATACTCCTTTATTCCCTCCTCTATATGCCGACTATTGCCCTTTCCAACAGTGTTGCCTTTGGCCAGATGACCGATCCGGGCAAGCAATTCCCCTGGATCCGGGTTTTCGGCACGGCGGGCTGGATCGTGGCCGGGACCATAATCGGCAGCTGTGGACTCGAAAAAACGGCCACAACCTTTCAGCTTGCCGCCGGAGCTTCCGTCCTGCTGGGCCTGTTCAGTTTTGTATTACCCAACACCCCGCCAAAAGGGAGGGAATCCCAGGCGCCGGGAACCGAGGCCTTTGTTCTGTTCAGGGAGAAACCCTATCTCATCTTCTTTATTGCCGCTATCCTTGTGTGTATCCCGTTATCCTTCTACTATGGTTTCGCCAATAACTTCCTGGTAGAGCTGGGCATGAAGAATTCTGCCACTAAAATGACCCTGGGCCAATACTCGGAAGGCCTGTTCATCCTTGCCATCCCCTTCCTCTTCAACCGCATCGGCGTCAAGAACATGCTGCTCATGGGCATGACGGCCTGGATCCTGCGGTATGTATGCTTTGCCTACGGCGGCCTCGGCGCCAACGTCTGGATGCTTTATGCCGGTATCATCCTCCACGGGGTCTGCTACGACTTCTTCTTCGTGACAGGATATATGTACACGGAGAAAAAGGCCGGGGAGAAGATAAAGAACGCCGCGCAGCAGCTCTTCACCTTCGCCACCTACGGTCTCGGCATGTTCATCGGGACATGGTTCTCGGGGTATATCGTGGATCAGCATGTCGTTACTCCTGCGACGCACGACTGGAAGGCCGTCTGGCTCGTCCCCGCCTATATCGCCGCCGCCGTGCTCATCTACTTCATCCTCTTCTTCCGGGAAAAAAAACAATTGACTGTTAACCAATAAATCATTCGTTATGGTAAAGATTGCCATGCTCGGCTCAGGCTTTATCGGCCGCTTTTACGCAGACTCTATCCTCGGTCAGCGAAGCCGCGATTCCATCGTCAGTATCTACTCCCGCCGGAAGGAAAGCGCGGAGAAATTCGCAAAAGACTACCGCTGCAAGCACTGGACCACCGAAATGGAGGCGGCCATCGCCCACCCCGAAGTAGACCTGGTCTGCATCGCCCTGCCCAACAACCTCCACGAGATCGCCGTCCTGCTCTGCTGCAAGCACAAAAAAGCAGTGATGACCACAAAGCCTCTCGGCCGCAACGCGACCGAAGCGCGCCGCATGCTGGAAGCCGTCGAAGACGCAGGCATCCTCAACGCCTATCTCGAAGACCTCGTCTATACCCCGAAATTCCTCAAGGCCCACCAAAGCGTGGCCAATGGGGCCCTCGGCCGCATCCTGTGGGCCAAGTCCCGCGAGACCCATCCCGGCCCGCACAGCGAATGGTTCTGGGATCTGGAACAGGCCGGCGGCGGCTGTATCCTCGATCTCGGCTGCCACTGCGTGGAGATAGCCCGGAGCTTTATCGGGAAAGACATCAAACCGATCGAGGTCATGTGCTGGGCCGATACCCAGGTGAAACCCATCGAGGCCGAAGACCATGCCATCGGCCTGGTGAAATATGAGAACGGCGCCATCGGGCAATTCGAGGTGAGCTGGACCTTCCGCGGCGGCATGGATCTCCGCGACGAGGTGATGGGAACCGAAGGAACCATCTGGATCAACAATTTCCTGCGTACGGGCCTGGAGATGTTCACCACCGGCAAGGGCGCCGATTATGTGGCCGAAAAAGCGGAAAGCAATACCGGCTGGCTCTTCCCCGTGGGCGATGAAGTAAACGACCTCGGCTACAACCATATGTTCACCGATGTCTTCAACGCCCTCGAGAAAGGCGACGCGCCAAAAGAGACTTTCTATGACGGCTATGTCGTCAACTCCATCCTGGACGCGGCCTATCGTTCGGCAAAAACGAAACTGTGGGAGCCGGTACAACTCGATATCTGGCGCGGCCGCACCGGCGTATCCAAAGACAGCCATCTCACCGAATACGATGCCGACCACTTCCTGATCAAGGAAGAGATGACGCACTATGGCGCAAAGAAAGTGATCCTCAAAAATAAATCTACCGGCAAGATCACGGAGGAAATAGTCAAATAACGGTAATGGGCAAATGGCTGATCATTTGGCTGATCATTCTTCTCGCCGGGATGTTGATCCTGGGCTGGTCCATCGCCCGGGATATCCGGTATTCCCGGGAATATCCCGTCGATCTGCGTAACCGGGTGGTGGGGGCCAGGCTCGTCAGCGATGGCCGCCTGCCCTACTTCTACAAATGGAAGAAGGCGGATGGCGTCCGCTATTACGACCCGCGCAATTTCGACAGCCTGGTGGTCTCCAATATCACCGCTTCGCCGTTCCATCTTCACCTGCTATCCCCCGTTGCCGGTCTTCCCCAGGAGACCCTGATATGGGGCTGGCTCGTGTCCGAATACGTACTACTCGCGGCCATGGCGGTCTTTTGTTTTTCCCTGGCGGCCACTCCGGGACAAAAGCAGTGGGTGCTGGTGTTTTTTCTGCTCTTCCTGTTGACCAATGCCTGGAAGAGGCATGTCTACACCGGCCAGTCCTATCTCTGGATCCCCTTCCTGGCCATGTTGCTCTTCGCCGGTCTCCGACGCACCGGCCAGTGGGCCTGGGGGCTCGCCGCCGGCGCAGCCGCCGCCTGCCTGGTGCTGATCCGGCCCAATGCCGTTTTCCTGCTCCTCCCCTTTTTATTCCTCGTTCGTCGTTATAAACGCTCCTGGTTGATGGCCTTCTGTCTTCCGCCGCTGCTGCTGGCCGGATGGACCGCGCTCGACGCAAGGGAGCGCAACCTCTGGAAGGACTATCGCGAAATGCTGGGGGAGTCCTTCAAGCTGCATCAGTCGCTGGGCCCCGCGCTCCGGCAAAATGAACCCGATCCACAGTTCAGCTATTGGGAAGGCGTCGATAAGCCGGCCGCGGACAGATTGGACGATGCGGAACGGGACCATGCCTATTCGGAGAACGGCAATGTATTCGTCGTGTACCGATTGCTGTTTAAGCGGTCTTTGTCCCCCCTCCTATTGACGGCGGCCGGGCTTGTCTGCATGGCGGCCCTTCTGCTCTGGTTTTATGTAAGGCACCGGCCGTTCCGGGAGCTTTCCCTGGAACAGGCGACGATCTTTGCCTTCTGTCTCTACATGGTGAACGATCTCTTCTCGCCGTACTATCGGCACCAGTACTATACCGTGCAATGGTTCTTTCCCCTGCTTCTCGCCGCCGCCACGTGGGGAAGCGGGCAGCGCAAAGCGCTATGGCTGCTGGCCGCCTGCCTGTTGCTCGGCGGTATCCATCTGTCCTTTCTCCGGATGCAGAATACCATTGCGGAATATGGCATTTTCCTCGTCTTATTGGTGACGGCACTGGGTTTGGGCCTACGCGCGACGCAAAACCCGCGGCCAGTAAGCCTTCCGAAATAGCAGTAAAAGTTAGGCACATGATGTGAGTAACAAGTCCTGCGTTTTTTGCCGGGCTATGTTATTTTTGAGTTAGCTCTTTACCGGAGGGAGCGTCACCCCGCCGGACGAGTCCCCTGGCGTCAAGGGTTTTGCCGGATTTGTCCCCAAACCATTGTGGTCACTGAATCATTCATCTGCAATCTGTTAAACAAAATGGAGAACGGAAACGAGATCTTATTGAAAGAAAATAAAGATCGGTTTGTCATCCTGCCGATCAACTACCCCCGCGTGTGGGAGATGTACAAGAAGCACGAGGCTTCTTTTTGGACCGCGGAGGAGATCGACCTGGGTGGAGATCTTCAGGACTGGGTGAAACTAAACGATGGGGAGCGCCATTTTATTTCCCATGTCCTGGCCTTTTTTGCCGCCAGCGATGGCATCGTCAACGAGAATCTGGCCGTTAACTTCATGAGCGAGGTGCAGCTGCCCGAAGCCCGCTGCTTCTATGGCTTCCAGATCATGATGGAGAACATCCATTCGGAGACCTATGCCCTCCTCATCGACACGTATATCAAGGACCCACAGGAGAAATACCGCCTCTTCCATGCGATAGACACCGTTCCCGCGGTGCAAAAAAAGGCGCAATGGGCGCTTCGCTGGATCCAGAACGGCAGCTTCGCCGAACGCCTGGTGGCCTTCGCCGCCGTGGAAGGCATCTTCTTCAGCGGCAGTTTCTGCTCCATTTTCTGGATGAAGAAACGGGGCCTCATGCCTGGCCTCACCTTCAGCAACGAACTCATCAGCCGCGACGAGGGCCTGCACTGCGAATTCGCCTGCCTGCTCTACAGCATGCTGGAGAACAAGCTCCCGCAGGAGCAGGTGCACGGCATCATCGGCGACGCAGTGACGATCGAAAAAGAGTTTATCACCGAAGCGCTGCCCGTCGATCTCATCGGAATGAACGCCCGGCTGATGCAGCAATACATCGAGTTCGTGGCCGATCGCTGGCTGGACCAGCTCGGTTACACCAAACTCTTCAACGCCACCAACCCCTTCGACTTCATGGAGATGATCTCCCTGCAGGGCAAGACCAATTTCTTCGAGAAACGGGTCGGCGACTACCAGAAATCCGGGGTCATGTCCGGCAAGGAGGCCCAGACCTTCAGCCTCGAGGAGGATTTTTAAGCTACCATTAAATTCTACATATATGTTTGTTGTTAAAAGAAACGGAAAGTCCGAGTCCGTTAAATTCGATAAAATCACGGCCCGGATCGAAAAGCTCTGCTACGGCCTCGACCGGCGCTTCGTCAACTCTGCCGAGGTCGCCAAAAAAGTGATCGAAGGCCTCTATGACGGTGTCACCACGACCGAACTGGATAATCTCGCTGCTGAAACGGCGGCCTCCCTTACGGTAAAACACCCGGACTATGCCCTGCTGGCCAGCCGCATCGCCGTAAGTAACCTGCACAAGAACACGACCAAGAGCTTCTCCGACACGATGAAGCTCCTCTTCGAGTGCAGGGACAGCAAGACGGGAAAACTCGTTCCCCTGCTTTCCGATGAGGTCTGGCAGATCGTCAGCGACAATGCCGAACTCCTGGACTCGACCATCATCTATGACCGGGACTATGGCTTCGATTACTTCGGTTTCAAGACCCTGGAGAAATCCTACCTGCTGAAGGTCGACGGAAAGGTCGTCGAACGCCCGCAGCATATGTACATGCGCGTGGCCATCGGCATCCATCAGCACGATATCGACAGCGCCATCAAGACCTACCACCTGATGAGCGAGCGCTGGTTCACCCACGCTACCCCCACCCTCTTCAACGCCGGGACGCCAAAGCCTCAAATGAGCTCCTGCTTCCTGCTGACGATGAAGGATGACAGCATCGACGGGATCTACGATACCCTCAAACAAACGGCAAAGATCTCCCAGAGTGCCGGTGGTATCGGCCTCTCCATTCATAATATCCGGGCAACCGGCTCCTATATCGGCGGCACCAACGGTACCAGCAACGGCATCATCCCCATGCTTCGCGTCTTCAATGACACGGCCCGTTATGTAGACCAGGGCGGCGGCAAGCGCAAGGGCGCCTTCGCGATCTATCTGGAACCCTGGCACGCCGACGTATTCGAATTTCTCGATCTCCGCAAGAACCACGGCAAGGACGAACTCCGCGCCCGCGACCTGTTCTATGCCCTCTGGATCCCCGATCTGTTCATGCAACGCGTCGAAGCCGGCGGCGACTGGAGCCTGTTCTGTCCTCACGAAGCGCCGGGTCTCCATGAGACCTGGGGCGCCGACTTCGAAACACTCTACGCCCAATATGAAGCCGAAGGCCGCGCCCGTCGTACGGTGAAGGCCCAGGACCTCTGGTTCGCCATCCTCGACGCCCAGATCGAGACCGGTACGCCGTATCTCCTGTACAAGGATTCCGCTAACCGCAAAAGCAACCAACAGAACCTAGGCACGATCAAGAGCTCCAATCTTTGTACGGAGATCATCGAGTACACTTCCGCCGACGAAATCGCCGTATGTAACCTCGCCTCCCTGGCGTTGCCCCGCTTCGTCATCAACGGGCAGTTCGATCACGAGAAACTGTATGAGGTCACCTACGAGGTGACGAAGAACCTCAACAAGATCATCGACTATAACTACTATCCCGTAGAGGAAGCCCGCAATTCCAACCTGCGCCATCGCCCGATCGGGCTCGGCGTCCAGGGTCTGGCCGATGCCTTCATCCTCCTGCGTCTGCCCTTCGAAAGCGATACCGCCAAGCGGCTCAACAAAGAGATCTTCGAGACCATCTACTTCGCCGCGATGACCGCGTCGAAGGACCTGGCGAAGAAGGAAGGCCCCTATTCCAGCTTCGCCGGCTCCCCCGCTTCAAAGGGGCAGTTCCAGTTCGATCTCTGGGGCGTCGAACCCACCCTTCGCTGGGACTGGTATCGCCTCAAGGACGAGGTCATTAAACATGGCGTGCGGAATTCCCTGCTGGTCGCCCCCATGCCCACGGCCTCCACTTCGCAGATATTGGGCAACAACGAGTGCTTCGAACCGTACACCTCCAACATCTACGTAAGACGCGTACTCAGCGGGGAATTCGTGGTGGTGAACAAGCATCTGCTGAAAGACCTGGTCGATCTCAACCTGTGGAACGAAGACATGAAGAACAGGATTATCTTTAATAACGGCTCCATCCAGGCCATCGAGGAGATACCTCAGGTGGTAAAGGACATCTATAAAACGGTTTGGGAAATTAAGCAACGTAACCTGATCGATATGGCGGCCGACCGCGGCGCCTATATCTGCCAGTCGCAGTCGCTCAATCTCTTCGTGGATACCCCCTCCGCCAGCAAATTGACCTCCATGCACTTCTATGGCTGGAAAAAAGGGCTGAAGACCGGGATGTACTACCTCCGCACCCAGGCCGCTTCCCAGGCCGTGCAGTTCACGGTCGAACGCCAGGGCGGCAAGATGATCGAGCCGCTGGCCAATCCCGCCGCCATCCAGGTAGCCTCCGCCGAACCCGGCGAAGATGTGATCGGCCCTACCTGCACCATGCAGGAAGGCTGCGTTACCTGCAGCGCCTAAATACTTACACTTAGGCCCCCCACAATGTGGGGGGCCTAGTATTTTTACTATTGCGGTTGCGGCTCTACTTGTCTATTTTCGTTCTAACCTGTATTATTAATCTGTATAATTAATCTGTAACCCTAAAAGAAACCGTTATGTTCACACGTACCAACCTCCTCAGCGCAAGTCTCTTCCTTTTAGTCGCTATCATTCAAATGGCGATCTAATTATTTCAACTGCATATCTTTTATGATGCCGTCGATCCGCGCGGTCAGTTCTGCATTCACCTTGTCGAACTCGCCCGCCGATGCCAGATGGGTATGCACGCTGAAATAGAACTTGATCTTGGGTTCCGTCCCCGAAGGACGGGCAGAGATCTTACTGCCATCCGCCAGGATGAATTGAAGGACATTCGACCTGGGTAGTTGAAGGGTCCAGGAATCGCCTTTCTGTAAATTCCTGCCCGTCTGCAACTCATAGTCGAGCAACTGCACCACCGGTGACCCGTTGATCGTGGCCGGAGGATGACTGCGATAGGCGCTCATCATCTCCGCGATCTCCTTCTGCCCATTCATCCCCTTTTTGGTGATGGAGATGAGCGATTCCTTGTAAAACCCGTATTCGACATAGAGATCGATCAGCTTCTCATAGAGGCTGCGTCCCTTGTCTTTCTCATAAGCCGCCATCTCGCAAAGCAGGGCCACGGCGCTGACCGCATCCTTGTCCCGGATCTGGCTGCCGATCATGAGGCCATAGCTTTCCTCACCGCCGATGACATAGTTCTTCCTGCCTTCCTTCTCCTTGATCAGTTCGGCGATATACTTGAACCCGGTGAGCACGTTATAACATTCGACCCCGCTGCGCGCGGCGATCTCATCGATGAGGTTCGTCGTGACGATGGTCTTGACCACCATATCTGCAGGCGTCGCGATCCCCTTGGCCCGCCGCGCCTCGATCATATAATTGAAGGCCAGGACCGCCGTCTGGTTGCCGTTCAGCAACACCCATTGCCCCTTCCGGTCCTTCACGCCGATGCCCACCCGGTCGGCGTCCGGGTCCGTACCCAGCAGGATATCGGCATCGATCTGCTGCGCCTTCCGCAACCCGATGCTCATCGCCTCGCTCTCTTCGGGATTGGGATAGATCACGGTCGGAAAATTCCCATCGGGGTTGGCCTGTTCGTCCACGACATGGACATTGGTAAACCCGAAACGCTGGAGCACTTCCGGCACCAGCTTGATCCCCGTGCCGTGGATCGGAGTGTATACGATACGTAGATTGTGTTGACGTTCAACTATTTCAGGGTATACGGACAGATTTCGGACCATTGCGATATAGGCCTCGTCCAATTCCTTGCCGATCATGGTAATATTCGATTCTCCCCCACCCCACTTCACGTCGTCAAGTCCCGAGATCTTCTCCACTTCTCTTATGACGTTTCCGTCATGCGGAGGGACCAACTGCCCGCCATCGTCCCAGTAGGCCTTATAACCGTTGTATTCTTTTGGATTATGCGAAGCCGTACAGACCACCCCGCCCTGGCAGTGCAGGTACCGAATGGCGAAGCTGAGTTCCGGCGTAGGCCGGAGCGACTGGAATAAGAAAACCTTTATCCCATTGGCTGCGAATATATTAGCAGTGGTTTCCGCAAAAAAACGGCTGTTGTTCCGGCTGTCATGGGCGATCGCTACCCGGACTTCCTTACCCGGGAACGAGGCCTTGAGATAGTTGGCATACCCCTGGGTAGCCATCCCGACCGTATATTTATTTATCCGATTCGTGCCAACGCCCATGATGCCCCGCAATCCGCCCGTTCCAAATTCCAGGTTGCGATAGAAGCTTTCGGTCAATTCGGTGGGGTTCTCGTTCTGTAGCCGGATGATCTCATCCTTTGTTGCCTGATCATAGTTCCCGGTCAGCCATGCGGTCACTTTTTCCTGTATAGCGGCATCCATATTGCATTAATTTATATAGGGTTTCGAAGATCGCGCTTCTTGCTAAAACTAACAAATCTTAAGGGGCACTATGTTATTGTTATTATTGGCGAAAATAGTATATTTGTCTCCGGCCAGCGACCCCGGCCCTCTCTTCTCCTCAAATCCATTGAAAGCCCGAGCCAAAACCTGCCTCTTAACCGGAATGGATATGTATTTGCTCCTTCGTAATAACAAGCAAAGCGGCCCATACTCACTCGAAGATCTGAAGAATATGGGATTGAAGGCCTACGACCTGGTGTGGTCGGAAGGGAAAAGTGCAGCATGGCGCTACCCCTGTGAATTGGAAGAACTCAGCGCATTTGCGCCCCCGGTGGAAGAACAACCCTTCGATCGTTTTTACAAACGTCCCGCGGCAGTCACCGCCACGGACGCTACTCTTGCCGCCGCCGCCACTACTCAAACTCCCGTCATCACTAGCGATACTCCCGCCGTGACGCATGTACCCGCGGCCCCTGTCTATACCGGCGAACCCTCCGCGGTTCCCGGCAAACGCATCATTTACGTGACCATGCCCGCGGGCCGCACACCGGCTCCGGTGCGCGAGATCCCGCTTGAGATCCCCCATCAACCGTTACGCGAGGTCCCCCATCAACCGTTACGTGAGCCATTGCGCGAAACCACCCCGATGACGCTCCGCGAAGCGCCAAAGGAGCCCACGCATGCCAGCCTAGGCGCTGAGGAGTATTCTATACAACTGCCCTCGCTGGAAGAACAACTTGTGGCGGTTTCTCCACGGTCATTTTGGCGTCGCTTTGGCCGTCTCGTCTCTGGGCGTGGCGTTGGGAACACCCGCATCCTTCGCCCCGTCGCGATCGGCGCCTGTATCCTCGCCTTGCTGGCGGCCGGAATTTTTATCGGCCTCTCCCTCAACAAGAACTCCTCGTCGCTGCCTCAGACAATCGCGGCCAGGAATCCCGCACAAAATAAGGAACAGCCAACTGGCACTAACCCCGTGCAGCAATCGCCGGTCTCTCCCGTCAATACCGCACTAGCGGCCAACGTAACCGAAAAACCGAAGGACTCCATAACGGAGCGCGCCGGTCTGTCGTCGGTGGTCATGGCTCCGGGCGCAAAGGCCCAACGCGCGACGGCGTCAAAAGAAAGACAGGGGAGGCAAAAGAAAGGGGCCATACAACCACCCGCTGCGAAGGATTCTGCCGCCGGCGTGAATCAAGCCGCATATCCAGGCGTCGCGAAGGGGGATGCCGTTCACCGGGGGAGTCTGACCGATAAACCGTCAGATGAAGCAAAGGCGGAAAACAGCAGCGCCGACAAGGGAGCCGCCAGGCCATCCATCTCCAACCAGGTCTCCGTAGGAGCCAATGGCTATACGGTGGGTACTTTTGGCGGGATCAACGATCTGCAATTGACCGTTACTAACCGTTCCGTGTATCCTCTCGACCTGGTAGTAGTCGAAGTTCAGTTCATTCAGGCGAACAAAAAGGTCTATAAGACGGAAAACCTGTACTTCCGCAACATCGGCGCGGGCTCCGCGCTCATGCAGGAAGCCCCCAGAAGCTCAAGGGGGATCAAAGTACAGTACAAGATCATCACCGTTAGCTCGAGAGAACCGGGCCTGTCTTATTCAGGGCTGTAAATCTCTCATTAACAAAAAGGTAAACCAGATTTCACCTATTCTTCTTCATTTGGCACAGAAGTTGAAAAACACTTTGTGCGATTGTCGCTCTGCCACTTGTCCGATCTCTTGATTAGAAGCCTGTCACAACGCTTAAATGTGTATTTGTGAATAAGTGCACTCTAATTAATCAAAGGATTTTCAACAAATTTGGAACCGGTATGAGAAATGCGATGGTGCAATTATGTTTGGTTATCATAGGTGTTTCGGGTATTCACGCGGTCAGGCTGTTACAAACTTCTTCCTTTCATGTTCGGCTATTCCCGGCAGACGGTGCCGGCCGGGTCTGGGCGATCCACGGCAGGGACTCTGTCGAAATGATGAATTTTGGTGGAGAATACCTCCTCAGGTCGATCAACCCCGGCAACTGGCAAATTTCCGTAGAGGCAAAAGAGCCTTTCCACAATACCCGCTTCGTCATCAACGATGTAAGACCCGGGATGGACATCGATCTTGGCAGCGTCCATCTGCAGAAATAGGCTAAGGGAGGCTAAACGAGGCTAACCAAGGCTAAACGCCACCCCCCACCAGGGGCAGAACGGGATAATCTTTCAATAATACCGCGGCTGCCTCCCTCGCGTCGGTTTGAAACCACTTTTCGAGGATCGTATTGTAGATCGTCCGGAAATCGGTTTGCATCGCCACATTGTCATTGACGGTCAGATGGTCGGGAAAAACGGGATTCTGGCCGATGATCCCCGGCCGCACTCCCTCCCCAAACACAAATACCGGCGCCGCCGCCCCGTGATCGGTGCCGCCGCTCGCATTGGACTGGATCCGTCGCCCAAACTCCGAAAAGGTCATTCCCATCACCCGCTGCTCCACCTGCAAAAAAGCAAGATCGTCCTGGAAAATATGTATCGCCTCCGACAACCGGGCGAGCAATCTGGCATGATTACCCGTAGTAGTATCCGCGCCATCGGTTTGTTTGGCATGCGTATCGAACCCTCCCATGCTTACCAGGTAGATCTGTGTCCGCAAACCGCCCGCCACCAGGCGGGCGACGATCTTCAACTGGTCTGCCAGCGGGTTCTTTCCCGGAGCCGGATATTGGTCGGATTGTTTCGTCACCTTCTGGGCCGCCTTCTTTATCACCCCGGCATACTGATCCGTCTTGACGGACATCTCCCGGATATACGAAAGCTGATCCCCCGCGCGTGAATTATCCGGGGTTCCGGCCTTGTCCCCGATCAGATCATAAAAACTGTTGGGATTGCTGATGGCCATCCCCATCGTCAGCGAAGGGCCCTGCAGGGCCGGGGAAACGAGCGACCCTACCTGGATCGCCAGTGGATCGGGCATTCCCGCGTTGGGATAGTCCTGGGGGAAATGCGGGTACTGCTGGTCCAGATACCGGCCGGCCCAGCCCGTGGAAAGGATCTGGCCGGCGTCGGCGCCGGTTAGCCAGATATCCGTGGCCCGGAAATGCGAGAAATTGGGCTGGGGATAGCTCACCCCCTGCAGGATCGTCAGCTTGCCGGCATTAAAAAGTTGTTGCAGTTCCGGCATAGCCGGATGCAGACCCGTTCCGTCGAAGCCTTCCAGCCGCAAGACCTTCTCCGCCGGAATGGCAATATTGGCCCGGGCATTATGGTAGGCGTCGTAATATTCCAGGGGGATCACCGTATTCAGCCCGTCGTTCCCGCCGCTGAGCTGGATAAGCACCAGCACCCGGTCCTCGCCGGCGCCACGGGCGGCCAGCCGCAAAAACGGCGTTTCCGCCAGGGCCTTCAGGGATATCCCATTGACCAGTGTCGGCAGGAGGATGGGCATGCTTGCCTTGAAAAAGTCTCTGCGCTTCATAGTAGCTGGTATTCCGGCAGATCGAGGAGATGCCGGTAAAGGTTTTTTAATTTATTGGTGATCAGGGTCCGGTTCGCCTTGTCATCCGGGTTGTTCTGACAGGCCTGCCAGGCACTCGTCCAGTAATGATCGCTGCTCATCCCCACCAGCCCCGACAGCAGGATACTGGTCTTGATGAATTGCAATTCCTCCGGCGGGAGGGGAACCGCATATAAAGCCTGTACCGAATCGCCGATCAGTTTATCCGCGTCCTCCGGATGGGGCAGGCTGGCGGCAAAAGCCACCACATCGATCCCGATCTTCTTCCCGTTCCGGGCAAACCCATTGTTGATCATCCGGTCACTGAACTGGTTTCGCCTGGGCAGCGTGTCGCTGCTGATCCATAGCTTGTCGTATTCCGGACTCTGGTAATAGGCCTGCCAGCCGGCCACATTCGGCGGGTCGCCGATATTCTGCTGCATCCCGGCGGCCTGGTTCCGCAACTGCTCCCAAAAACCATATTGATCCAGGTATTCGGATGCCGCGGGAAAGGGGACATGAAATTCCCGGCAAAGGCCGACGGTAAGGTCCACCGGAGGCTTGATCATTCCGCCCAGATTGGCCGGGTCGAAAAAATGCCGGCTGGTGAGCAATTCCTCCAGCACCGGACGGATCTCGTAGTCTTTCCGCCGGAACAGCTTCGCCAGCGGCACGATCACCTGCTGTTCCGTAACCTCGTCGATGGAGTGATAAACAAAGAAGCGGTAGAGTTTCCGGCAGATGAATTTGGACACCTCCTCCCGGGAAAAGATCATCCCGATCAGTTGATCCACTTCCCCCTCCGCTTCCTTCCCCTTCAGGCCCCGGATGACGTGATTATCATAAAAGGCGGAGAACTGCTTGTCACCGGGGTCATGGCGGTTGGGGTCATAGGAAGCGGTAAAGGTCTTATAGTTGAGCGTATAGCCCGTAAGCACCCGCGCCGCCGCCTTTACATCCGATTCCGTATAGTGCGAGTCCGGTCCCTTCCCCACCGTGAACAGCTCCTGCAGCTCGCGGCCATAGTTCTCGTCGGGGGCCTTCTTCGTACTGGCATAACCGTTAAGATACCGGAGCATCGCCGGTTCCGCCGTGACGGCCCGCACCAGGGCTTTGAAATTGCCAAGCGCATGTTGCCGCAGCAACACATTGTAGCGGTAGCAGAACATGGCATTGTCCACGGTATTGCTCTCCGTCACAAAATGGTTGTGCCAGAATAACACCATCTTCTCCCGCAGGCTCCGGTCCTGCCCTACCATCAGCCCAAACCACCAGGACTTGAAGGAATTCCTGCGCCGGCCATTGTTCATGCCGTCATATTTCAGCGAGACCGTCCAGTCCGCTCCCGCGGCGATCTCCGGATCGGTGTATTTATCGTCATTGTAGTTGTTGACAGGAGGAGCCGGGATCGGGTAATCGTCGCGGAGGAGTTCGCGCACGGCCTTTTTGGGCGATTTCCGGAGGAAATGATCGATATCTTCTTTTCGGGCGCCAAACATCGTCCGCCGCAGAAGATGAGCGGCCTGTACGGGTGTCCATTCGCCCTTGTAGCGCCGGATACCGGAAGTGATAGGTGATGGTGCAGGCATGGAGAGGGTGATTAACAAAGCTCAGATAGAATTATGCCAGAAAAGTTTAATGCCGGCCCCATTAGCAGTCAGTTAACAAAACATCCTAAATTGCCGGATATGAAAAGAATTCTCCTGTTCGGCGCCGGCAAATCGGCCACCAGCCTGATCCGGTACCTCCTGGCGATCACCGCTTCGCGCGGCTGGCAGCTGGTCGTGGCCGAAAGCAACCTCCCCCTTGCCGAATCGAAGATCGCCGGCCACCCCCAGGCCCAGGCCGCCGGGGTGGATGTCACCCAGGAAGCGGACCGCGATGCCCTCGTCGCCGGCGCCGATATCGTCATCTCCCTGCTGCCCCCTGCCCTGCACTACGGTGTGGCCCTGTCCTGCCTGAAAAACCACAAACACCTCCTCACCGCCTCCTATCTCGATAGCTCCATCAGGGCGCTGGAAAAGGAGATCGGGGACAAAGGCCTGCTCTTTCTCTGTGAGATGGGGCTCGATCCCGGCATCGACCATATGAGTGCCCTCCAGCTGATCCGGCGCATCGAAGCGGAAGGCGGCGACATCCATTCCTTTCATTCCCATACCGGCGGCCTCGTCGCTCCCGAAAGCGATGACAACCCCTGGCATTACAAGATCTCCTGGAACCCCCGGAATGTAGTCCTCGCTGGGGCGGCGGGCGCCCGTTACCGGGAGAACGGGACGCTCATCACAAAAGACTATCCTTGTCTGTTCGAAGAATCGGGCCGCGTTGCCGTCGCGGGCATCGGCGAACTCGCCTGGTATCCCAACCGCGACAGCCTCTCCTACATCCCGCTGTACCGACTCGATACCGTGTCCAACTTCATCCGTACCACCCTGCGTTATCCCGAATACTGCCGCGGCTGGGCGGCGATCGTCCGCGCCGGGCTCACCGATGACAAAACGCCGCTGGATCCCCGGGGCCTGTCCTTTGCGGCCTGGTCGGCGCCCCTGCAGCCGTTTATCACCGCGGAGAACAAGCAGCGGTTGACGTTCCTCGGCTGTTTCGATGCCGGAACCGTGCCGCCTACGGCCAAAACCTCCGCCGATATCCTGCAATACCTGCTCGAAACCCGGCTGGCCATGCGCCCGGCGGATAAAGATATGATCGTCATGATCCATGAGATCGGCTTTCGCCATCGCGGCAAGGCCCGCACGGCGACAAGCAGCCTTATCGTAAAAGGAGAGGATCACCGGCATACCGCCATGGCCCGAACCGTCGGCCTGCCCCTCGGCATCGCGGCCGTCCTCGTGCTCGAGGGCCGTATTACGCTGCGGGGATTGCATATCCCGATCGTCCCCGAACTCTACGATCCCGTGATGCAGGAACTCGAGGAACAGGGTATCCGCTTCGAACATGTGGTCAGTTGACTTCTATCGCCAGCGTACTCATTTCCCATCATTCAGCTGACCTCGATGGCCAGCGTGCTCAGGATATGATAGTTGATGTCCCGGAAAAAGATCTTGTACTTCCCTTTGCGCAGATATAGCAGGTATCGCGCTTTGCCCAATCCGTCCCGGCCCCCTGGAGTATAGGTCTGATCGGCAGGTACGAGCTGCCAGGGCGTATTATCGTTGTTGTCTATCTCCTGCTGATAATAGGCCTGCACCAGGAACACCGCGTTGGAAGGCGGTTTGATATAGGTGGGCTGACGCGTCCCGCCGAGACTCAGCCAGGTAGGCCGGCCATCCAGCCACTGCGTCGGCGGATGGATGACGCAAAGATCGTAGAGGTCCTTGTCGGTGACGTTCACCGGGTTGTTGTTCAACAGCGCGATGGACGGATCGCTGATCTTGAACCGGCTCGTATAGGCCTGATAGATGACCCGGCCATAGCCGAAATTGCCCTCTTCCGTCATATCGGTCTGATCGATGGTCAGCGGCTCGATACCCGAGAGCCGCCACAGGGCTAGCGCCATCGGTATATAGCCGTCTGCCTGCATTTTCTTACTGATATGGGCATAGGACGCCTGTACCAGGATCTTCGCGGTGGAGTCCTTGTTGAGGATCTCGTTCAGATGCGCAGCCTGCACCGAATCCCGCTGAGTGGCCGTATGCACCGCCGCCGCCGTGTCCTCATAGGATACCAGCGTAAAACCGATGTCGATAGCCTTCCGCAGCAGTTCGCCCGCCACCGGTTCACCGACATAATAACCCGAGGTCATCCCGACACTCGACAACCGCTGATTGGAAAAATTGTTCAGCATCTCCAGGGCCAGATAATGAAAACCCATCCGGTGAAGATCTTCCAGCAGGCTAAGGGTAAAAGCGCGATGCAGGGGTTTCGAATAGGCCTCGTTGATCATCACGACCCGGCGCCCCTTCGCGGCCGGCCGGATATATTTACGGGCGTCGACGTGTTCGATCTCGGGAAGATTGCCCGCGGTCTTGTAGATCTTCTTCCGCGTGGCATCGTCGACGCTGTCATAGCTCCTCACCAAATATTCCAGGGCCGTCCGGTAATCGCCGGCGAAGGCAAAATACTGGCTCATCTCGTCACAAAAGCCCTTGTCCGAATAGATCTTCCGGAACTTCGCCTCGTCCTTGAAGCCATGATAGAGGGGAAACAAATAGTGCAGATTGCCCTTGGGCGTCAGCGTGAGCACGTTCAGCCGGGGGCTGTATCCCGTCGGGGTCTCGCGCTTGCAATATTCCTGCAGCTGTTGGACGGGCGGCGCGAACTCGCCCTGGGCATACGCCCCGCCAAAGCCAAAAACCAGGGCCGCCATCACCCAAATTCGCTTGTATCCGGTCATTTCGGCGCAAAGTACTACATTTTGCCCCTCGTCCTCAGCCAAGGACGCGCTTTAGCTTATTTTTATAACGCCCGAGCTTTACCCAGTAGATGATCCAGCAAATGAGCATCCCCCATGAGACAACTCCCAATAAGAAAAGTTCGTTGGGCTGGCCGGACCTATTATGGCCGAAACTCATTAGGATCACCAGTGTGTCGAGTACGGCATACGCGATGCCGATGCCTTGCGTAGGCCGCATCGGTATCACCCCCTGGGCGACTAACGCATCCGGTCCAAAAACGGGATCTTCCTGCCGCGACGCGAGTTCATTGCGGATCGACCCGGCGAGTCGGGTGATCACAAAGAATTGCCAGATATTCGCAAAAAGCGGGATCAATTGTAACCAGACGAGGCCGGGTTGCATGAGCCGGTTCTCCCGTCTTATCCGCCGAAGGGTAAGATGTTGAGTGAGCAGGAAGAAAACGGCAGCAATCAGACAGGCCAGGTCTATAGTAAGCTCCGTGCTGTTGAGGGGAAAGAACCTTATCATGGTCAGAGGTTATTTGTCCAAATATAGGGGAATAGGATTGATCATGCCAACCCCGCCAGCATTTTCTGCAGTTCCTTCACCCCAGTCGACGCCGGCTGCTCGATCGCCACGACATCGCTCAACCCCGACGTATACGGTATCTTCTTATCCACGATGAACTTCGGGATACCCGCCCGCGCGATATCTACCAGCCCCGCCGCGGGGTAGACGACCAGCGAAGTACCGACGACGACGAAAATATCGGCGGCCTGAACCAGCGGAACGGCCTCGCCGATCATCGGTACCGCCTCCTCGAACCAGACAATATGCGGCCGCAGCTGCGCCCCGTCCTCCGCCGTATGTCCAAGGAGGATATCCTCGCGGATCTCATAGACCAGCCGCTCATCCCGCTCGCTGCGCATCTTGAAGATCTCGCCATGCAGATGCAGTACCCGGGTACTGCCTGCCCGCTCATGAAGATCGTCGATATTTTGCGTGATGATCTGCACGTCGAAATCCTTCTCCAGTTCCGCCAGCCCGAGATGGGCCGCGTTCGGCTCCGCCTTCAGCACATCCCTGCGCCGCATATTGTAAAATTCCAGCACCAGCCTTGGGTCCCGCCGCCAGGCCCGCGGCGTGGCCACCTCCGTCACGTCATACCCCTCCCATAATCCGTCCGAATCCCGAAAGGTCTTCAACCCGCTTTCGGCGCTGATACCGGCCCCTGTGAGAACCACGATCTTTTTCTTCATGGCCGCAAAGTAAAAAAAACTCCCCACATCCCGTGAGGAGTTTGTCCTAATTGCTGATGATATAACCCGCTTATTTTTTGGAAAGGGATAAGGTGGCGGCCTTTTCCGTCAGACCGACAAATTCACGCCGGTAACCTTCCGGATCGGTTCCGGTTGCACCGTTCGCAAGTTCTGACACTTGCTGCCAACTCGACTTCTCCTTGAAAGTGGAATTCCGCAACAGCATCCCGAATTCAGCCACCGAGGCTGCAAAGCGCAGATTGGCAGATGCATTGTCCACTGCGACAAGATCCTTGCCGACGGGATGCGTTATCAGTTTGCTGACATCGCCGTCCGGTTGCTTGTATCGTAGCTTGATCGTCAGCCACTCGTCTGCTCCCGCATCGGCCCCGGTCTCTTTTTTAGACTGGTATTTAAGGGGATCGACTGGGGTCGTAAAACTGTCTTTGACGCCGACGGGGATCAGCTCATACAAGGCCGTGACCCGGTGACCCGAACCCAGCTCCCCTGCGTCTTTTTGATCATTGTTAAAGTCTTCGGCGGCAAGCATGCGGTTCTCGTAGCCGATCAGCCGGTAGGATTGAACGGCAGCGGGATTGAATTCCACCTGTATCTTTACATCCTTGGCAATAGTAAAGAGGGTTCCGCCAAATTCCTTTACCAGCACCTTCCTGGCCTCGTTGCCGTTGTCGATATAGTAATGGTTTCCGTTGCCTTTGTCCGCCAACTGCTCCATCTTCTCATCCTTTAAATTTCCCATACCAAAGCCGAGTATGCTAAGGAAAATGCCCGTCTTCCGTTGTTTTTCGATCATCGTGACGAGCTCGTCATCGCTGCTGGGACCTACGTTGAAGTCGCCGTCTGTCGCAAGAACGATCCGGTTATTGCCGCCCTTGATAAAATTCCCCTCCGCTATCTTATAGGCAAGTTCCAGCCCGGCGGCCCCAGCCGTAGAGCCGCCGGCTTCGAGCCGGTCGATAGCGTCTTTTATC
>Ga0207003_1023_pt1 | contig 48424 bp, 42 predicted proteins | sample Alteio_BWMinCont_89_FD_153474 | JGI IMG/M metagenome (GOLD analysis project Ga0207003, IMG submission 153474) | Enriched cells from forest soil in Barre Woods Harvard Forest LTER site, Petersham, Massachusetts, United States -... | ecosystem: Environmental > Terrestrial > Soil > Temperate forest >...
ATCAGTTTGGGCGTCCAGCCAAAACGATATGCGGTAAAGAAGCTCCAGTTACCTTGTACGGCCTGCACCGCGAGATAGATAAGAAAAAAGCTGAACGCCAACCCACCGATGCCCGGATGGGTGAATAGGAATTTCATCGAGCCAAATGGATTGGCACGTTTCCAATCAAAGGGCCGGCGGTTTTCTTTGCTAAGCGATTCGGGAAGAACAAAATAACCAAACAGACAGTTGAGCAGGCAAAGTACGGCAGCGCCCCAGAAGGGCGCACGTATCCCCCAGGTGGAAAGAACCCCTCCGAGCAGGGGACCCAGGACAAAGCCGAGACCAAAGGCAGCGCCGATCATCCCGAAATTCTTTGCGCGTTCTGTGGCATCCGTACTCAGATCCGCGATATAGGCGCTGGCGGTAGTAAAACTTGCACCCGTTATACCCGCAATCAATCGGCCAAGGAACAACCAGCCATAGGCCGGCGCCACCGCCTGAATAATATAATCGAGGCCGAAGCCCAACAGCGCAAGAAGCAGAACAGGCCGGCGGCCATATTTGTCGCTGAGATTACCGATTATCGGCGAAAAGATAAACTGCATGATAGCATAAGCAGCCAGCAGATAGGCTCCATAAGGGCTTGCCTCATTGAGAGGTATCCCCTTCAGTTGGGAAATGAGTGACGGAAACACCGGAATGATCAAACCCCAGCCCATGATATCGATCAGCAACGTGACGAAGATGAAGCCGATGGCGGCCTTTTTGTTGGATGTTCGCATAAGATTAGTATGCAACAAACATACACGAAAAAGCCCAAACCAGCGATGGGAGAACCGACAACCTGCCGGGGTGAATGCGTCATCCCAGCTTCACGCCCGTGAGCTCCTCGCTCAATTTCCAGAGTCTCCCGGCAATCACCGGGTCCACGGCATACCGGAAAACACCAAGCGGCTTTGAACCCCGGGGCCGCGACAATTTCAGTGCTTCGGTTTCCTGCTCCGGTGTGATCAACGGCGCGATATCGCTGTTCTCACAATACACACCCCCCTCGCCGTCGAGCTGCGGACTCGTGGCGCACCACACGCTCGTGGCCGCACCCTGCGCGATCGACTTCAACCCCCGCGAAGGATCGAGGATGGGCCGGTCCTGCTCATCGAGCACGCCCGCTTTCCGCAGATCTTCCACCGACATATACCGGGCCAGATCTGTCCCGACGATACTGCCGGGATGGAGCGAGAACGCGCGTATCCCCGCGGCCTGGCCTATCTCGTCCAGCTTCACCGCAAAAAGGATATTCGCCGTCTTCGATTGGCCGTATGCCAGCCAGGGATCATAAGGTCGATGAAGGAAATTGGGGTCGTCGAGATCCACGGGGGCGAAGCGATGGCCCCAGGAGGAAACGGCGACGACACGCGCACCACCGGCACGGATAAGCGCCGGCCAAAGCCGGGCCGTGAGTTGAAAATGCCCGAGGTGATTTGTCGCGAACTGTGATTCATAGCCGCGGGCGTCGCGGGTCAGCGGGTTGGCCATGACCCCGGCATTGTTGATGAGGAGATGTAAGGGGCGGCCCGTAGCCAGAAAGGTCTTTGCAAAGGCATCGATCGATGCGGGGTCGATCAGGTCCATCTCTTGCAGGAGCACCGCTCCGGATCCCCGCCGTTCTCCCGCTTGCAGGTCGACGCTCTTCATCCCCTGCAAGGCCGCGGCTGCCTTTACCTTGTCGCGAGCCGGCACGAAGACCGTCGCGCCCGCATCTGCCAATACACGCACGGTCTCTAGCCCGATGCCGGCATAACCGCCGGTGACGATGGCCGTCTTACCCGACAGATCGATACCCCGGATAACCTCCGCGGCCGTTGAGGCGGCTCCAAACCCCGAGCCGATAGGTTCTTGTTTTGTTTGCATGAGGCAAAATTACTCCGGCCCCGGACGGCTTTCCTTGTGCGATCCAAACCAATCTTTGTAAAAATCAAACCTGGGTCGCCAACGCCACATTCCCTGCCTGCCGGAAAGCCGAAGGACTCGTCTCCACCCGCTTCCGGAAGAAATTGTTGAAATGCGCCTGATCCTGGAACCCAAGGCTGAACGCAATCTCCGCGATATTCATATTGCTGTGCCGGAGCATCGCCTTTGCCTCGGCCGCAAGCCGCTCGAAGATCTGCTCCGTCGTCGTCTTGCCCGTCTCCTTCTTCACTGCCCGGTTGAGATAATTGACATGGATCGCCAGGCGATCGGCAAAATCCTTTGGCGTACGCAGCAGCCGCCGGTTGCTGGAAGGCTCTACGGGGAACTGACGACCCAGCAGCTCGAGAAAGACGCCCGTGATCCGCGCGGTAGCGTTCACCTCGGCTGGGCGGTAAACCATGGGCGCAAGCTTCATGGCATAATAGATGAGCTCCAGCACGTAGGCACGGATCAGCTCGTACTTGTATACATAATCGGAGTTCAGACTGTCCTGCATCTTCCGGAAGAGTCCGCCCACTTCCTCCACCTGTGCCGCGTCGAGCGAGAACACCGGTTTGACACCCGGCAGGAACAACGGCATCTCCTCGAGATGCAGCCGCAGGCTGTCGGTAAAAAATCCCGCTTTGAAAACACAGAAATACCCGCGGATATCCTTGGGCAAAGAACCATACGTGTAGGGCACGCGGGGGTTGAAGAAAAGCAACACATCCCCGCTCACCGGAATACTCTCATCACCAAAATGGAAGACGCCGGCGCCGCGAAACAGCATGATCTTATAAAAATCCCGCCGCACATAGGCGGGATACACCTCGCCGCTGCGCAGCCGCTCCTCAATATCCATGACATTGAAATGCTGCGCCGCCCCGGGCTGCATCCCGTAGACGCGGTTAAACTGATCAAAACTCTGTGTGGAGAAGGCCATGAACCCTTTTTTTGCAAATTTCAAACTTTTTGTCCGGTCCCAGCACAGCCCTTGTATCGAAATCGAACAAGCGAACAGGGGCCATGGCCGTCGACCGGATGATTATCAGTCGTTTACAAAAGGGCACTGGCTTTGAGGAAAAACCAAAAAACATCCGGATGCTCAAGAATTATTTCCTCACCGCCTGGCGGAACCTTATCAAGACAAAAGGCTATAGCGCATTGAATATCTCGGGTCTGGCCATCGGCATGGCCGTCGCCCTGCTGCTTGGCCTCTGGGTCTATGACCAGTATTCGTACGATAAATTTCTCCCCGATCATCAGCGGCTCTATGTGGTGAGAAGGAATTTCAACAGCAACGGCACGATCCTGAATTTCACCAGCACTTCGCTAAAGCTGGCCAACACCTTACGTACCGATATCCCCGAGATAGAATACGTGGCGGAAAGCGAAGGGACCAACCTGCACGTGCTGTTGTACAAGGACAAGCGTTTCTATTTGCCGGGGGAGACGATCGGCGGCGATTTCTTAAAGATGTTCGCCTATCCCCTGGTGACGGGCGACGCGGCCACCGCATTAAAAGAACCCTATTCCATCGTTCTTACCCAGTCGACAGCCAGGTCATTCTTTGGCGCTGACGATCCGATCGGGAAGATGGTGCGCATCGACAATCAACACGATCTGAAGGTCACGGCCGTGCTCAAAGATCTGCCCTATAACTCTTCCCTCCGATTTGACTACATCATTCCCTTTGCCTATGCGGCGATACAAAAAGACTATGCCGGCCAGGGAATGGCCAGCTCTTTTGGCAATAACAGCTTCGGCATCTTTGTAAAGCTGAAACCCGGCGTCTCCTATGCCCGGCTGGAACCGAAGCTGAAAAATATCGAACATACCGAGACGAACAACATCAACGCCATGGGTTCGGAGGTGATGCTTCAGCCCTTCGCCAACCGGCATCTTTACGGCAATTTTGTCAACGGCAAGGAGCTGGGTGGCTTCCTGGATTATGTTCATATGTTCACCTTCATCGGTGCGCTGGTCCTGCTCATCGCCTGCATCAACTTTATCAACCTGACCACGGCGCGATCGGAGAAGCGGGCGCGGGAGGTCGGTGTCCGAAAGGCCATCGGTTCGCTTCGCAGCCACCTGATCGTACAGTTCCTGGCCGAATCCCTGCTGCTCACTTTCTGCGCGGCCGTGCTCGCGCTGCTGCTGGCGCAAGCCGCGTTGCCGGCCTTCAACAACCTGACGCAGAGCCATATTCGCATTCCTGTTGATCATCTCGTCTTCTGGTCGATCCTTCTGGGGAGTGTCACCCTTACCGCGCTGGTCGCCGGCAGCCGCCCGGCCTTCTATCTATCTTCTTTCCAACCGGTGAAAGTGCTAAAAGGTGGCGTGAACACCGGCAAAGGAGGCTCCCTCTCCCGGAAGATACTGGTCGTGACCCAATTCTCCTGCAGCATCGCCCTCATCATCAGCACCATCATCATCTACCGGCAGATCGAACATGCGCGGAACCGGCCAACAGGATATGATATCTCCCGGCTGATGATGACCTGGATGAACTCCGAACTGGACCATAACTACCCCGCGTTGAAAAATGAACTCTTGCAAAAAGGCATTGCCGTCGGGGTCTCGAAAGCCAGCGGCCCGGCGACTGATGTCTGGTCGCATTCCGATGTCGGCTGGCCGGGGAAAAAGGCCGGGGAAACGATCGAGATGGGCACCATCACCGTCTCGGCGGACTACCTGAAGACCGTCGGCATGAGCCTTACGGATGGTCGCGATTTCAATCCCGCCGACACCCTCAGCGTCATCTTTAATGAGACCGCCATCCGGCAGATGCGGCTGAAACAACCTATTGGCCAGACGGTCGTATGGGATACCACCCGGCGGATCGTCGGCGTAGCAAAAGACGCGCTGATGGTTTCTCCCTATTCCGGCGCGGAACCTACCCAATTTCTTTTCGCTCCCAGCTCCACCTCCTACGTTATGCTCTACCGGCTTTCGCCTTCCATCTCCACCGCGGACGCCGTCGCACAGCTGAACAAGCTGTTTGCCAAATACAATCCCTCCTTTCCCTACACGTACTTCTTTGCCGACGCCAAATATGCTGAAAAGTTCAGGCTGGAAGTCCTGGTCGGCAAACTGGCAGGCATTTTCGCGGCCCTCGCCATCTTCATCTCCTGCCTCGGCCTCTTCGGTCTCGCCGCCTATGTGGCGGAACAGCGCACAAAGGAGATCGGCATCCGCAAAGTGCTGGGCGCCTCCATCCCGCAGGTGTGGATGCTGCTTTCGCGGGATTTCATCGTGCTGGTGGTGGTCAGCTGTCTGATCGCCTCGCCCATCGCCTGGTATTTCCTGCAAGACTGGCTGATGAAATATGAATACCGGATCGATATCGGCGCGGGCGTCTTCCTCCTCGCCGGCGGCATGGCGCTCCTGATCACGATCCTGACCATCAGCTTCCAGGCGTTAAAGGCCGCTACGGCCAATCCGGTTAACGCCTTGCGAAGCGAATAACTTACCTTTACAGCCTCTTTTCGAAGTAACCTTACATTTCCATGCAGGCAGAACAGCTATTGCGCGATCATATTGCCAAAATGGCCACCCTGACGGAGGAAGAATTCGCGCATTTTTTTTCTCATTTCCAACCCCGGTCGTTTAAAAAAGGTCAGGTGGTCATCCGGGAAGGCGATAAGGTCGATTGCGAATATTTTGTCCTTTCCGGCTGTCTGAAGACTTTTTTCATCAATGACGATGTAAAAATGCATATCCTGATGTTTGCCATGCCCACCTGGTGGACCTCGGACTACCATGCGCTTTACACGCAGACCAGGGCCACGATCAATGTCGATTGCATCACGGATGCGGAGCTGCTCTGTCTGTCGAACGCCGATCGCGAAAAGCTTTGCGGCGAGATCCACCAGGTGGAACATTTCTTTCGCTGGCGAACCAACAGAGGCTATGTGGCCGCCCAGCGCCGTCTTCTGTCCTTCATGAATAATGACGCAAAGGCCCGCTATGAAGAGCTGCTAAAGCTATACCCCCAACTCTACAACCTCGTACCCAAACACCTGATCGCCGCCTACCTGGGGGTCTCCAGGGAAACCCTGAGCCGGCTCAATCACTCGCGGTAGACTGTTCAGATTGTGACGTAGGTCACGCAATCCCACCTGGATCGCGTTGTTACTTTGCACTATCAAAAACGAAACAGTATGTCAACACAAAAATTCGAGATCGTAGTGGCTGAGAGCAATATAGACTGGCAGGGACGGAAGGTGACCGGCTCGCACAACGGGACCATCGCCCTTAAGAATGGCGCATTGACGGTAACGGATGGCGCGCTCACGGGCGGGAAATTCACGATCGATACCCGGTCTATCAAGATACTGGACGTGACCGACCCGGCAACAAATACCCAGTTTGCCGGTCACCTGGCATCGGCCGACTTCTTTTCCTCGGAACAGTATCCGGAAGCCGGCTTCGAGATCACCTCGGTTCGCGGCAACCATATCGCCGGGAATCTCACCATCAGGGGGATCACAAAACCGGTTGCCTTCGATGCTGCCGTCACCATCGCCGGGAATACCCTCACTGCCACCGGAAAAGTGGTGGTCGACCGCACCCTGTACGGGATGAAATTCCGCTCGGGAAATTTCTTTAAGGATCTGGGCGACACCCTCATCTACAACGAATTCAACCTCGATCTGAACATCATGGCAAAGGCCGTTGCCTAAAACCATATTGATATGAAAATCCTCTTATTCATCTCCCTGCTGTCCCTCCTCTGGTGGAACGGCAAGGCTCAAAAACTAATCACAATGGAAACGACAACCATCTCATCCGTCCAGGCGGATTCGGCGGCCATCGCTCAAACCCTCGAGACCATTTATTTCCCGGGTATCTATTCAGGGGATATAAACTCCCTCCGAACTATCTATCACCCCGGCACCCTGCTCTTTGGTGACGTAAAGGGACAACCTTATGCCAAGACGCTGGACATCTATCTCGACGGCGTGAAGAACCGGCAGAGCCCCAGGGATTCGGGGAAGCCGTTCAAAGGCGAGGTCCAGAAGATCAGCGTGGTCAACTCCATCGCCGTGGCCGAGGTGCGGGTGAAAATGTACGATTTCGACTACCAGGAATTCCTCTCCTTCCACAAGATCGACGGCAAATGGCTCATCGTCAACAAAATGATCAGCGACATAAGCAAATAAAACGGCAGACTATGTGGAACGATACAAGTGTGACCCGTTCATTGGGTATTGACTATCCGATCCTTCAGGGACCCTTTGGCGGCGGTCTCTCCTCCGTGGAACTCGTCGCGACGGTGTCGAATGCCGGCGGGCTGGGCGGTTACGGCGCGTATACAATGAGTCCGCAGGAAATTGTCGGGATCGATCGCCAGATCAGGGCCGCGACAAACAAACCGTACAATCTGAATCTTTGGGTGTCGGACACCGATGCCCCCGGCGGCAGGTTCACCGAAGAACAGTATCAGCAGGCAAAGGACGCCTTCCAAGGGTATTTCGAGGAAGTGGGCGTTCCGTTCCCCGACCGGCCGGCACCGTTCCAGACGCGGTTTGAGAACCAGCTGGAGGTGGTCCTCGACATCCGGCCAAAGGTCTTCAGCTTCATGTTCGGCCTGCTTCCCGCGGCCATCCTCGAAGAATGCCGCCGCAAGAGCATCGCCACGGTCGGCGCGGCCACCACCCTGGACGAAGCCATCGCGCTCGAAGCAAGCGGGGTGGACATGATCATCGCCACGGGTTTCGAAGCCGGCGGCCACCGGCCCTCCTTCCTCGATTCGGCAGAGTCTTCCATCACCGGAACATTTGTGTTGTTGCAACTCATCCGCGAAAAGGTCAGGATACCGGTCATCGCCGCGGGGGGAATTGCCAACGGCCGCGGAATAGCGGCGGCACTGACCCTCGGCGCGGACGCGGCACAGATCGGCACCGCCTTTCTGGCCTGTGACGAATCCAATGCCTTGCCCATCCACAGGGAGATGCTCTTCTCCGACGCGGCAAAATATACGCTGCTGTCAAGGGCCTTTACCGGCCGGCTGGGCCGGGGATTGACCAGCCGCATCGGCAGGGAAAACATCGGCAAATCCGCCCACCTGCCCTTTCCTTTGCAAACGACCCTGATGTCCTCCCTGCGAAAAGCAGCCCTCGAGCAGAAAAAATGGGAGATGGTCCTTTTCTGGGGTGGGCAGATCGCCCCGATCCTCAAACACCGAAAAGCCGCGGTGCTGATGCGGTCGCTGGTCGATGAGACCATGGCTATTTACAACGAACAAAAAACAACAGTATGAACACCTCAAAAGTCTGGTTCGTCACCGGGGCCTCCCAGGGATTGGGACTCCAGCTCGTAAAAAAGCTGCTCGCCGGCGGCTATCGCGTGGCGGCCACTTCCCGCAATGCGCAGTCCCTGAGGTCGGCCGTGGGCCTGATCGACAACACGCGCTTTCTTCCGCTGACCGCCGATTTGAACAACCCGGACAGTATCGACGACCTGATCAGGCAAACGCTTTCTGCCTTCGGGCGCATCGACGTCCTCGTGAATAACGCCGGCTATGGGATGGCCGGCACCCTCGAAGAGACCGAAGACCAGCGCATCCGCGCCATCATCGACGTCAACCTCGTCGCGGTGATAAATATGACCAAACGCATCTTGCCCGTTATGCGGGCGCAGCACTCCGGTTATATTATCAATATGGGGTCGGTAGCGGGTCTGGTGGGCGCCCCGGGCTGGTCCGTTTACTCGGCGACAAAAGCCGCGCTGGCCGCCTTCTCCGAAGTGCTTGCCCTCGACCTCGCCGAATTTGGTATCCGGGTGACCGTCGTCGAGCCCGCGGGTTTTCGCACGGGCTTCCTCACGGAAGGCTCGCTGGCCTTCACCGAATCGAAGATCCCCGGCTATGATGCCGTGCGAAAGACGCAGGAACGCTATCTCGCCATGAACGGCCGTCAGCCCGGCGACCCGGAGAAAGCGGCGGAGATCATGATCGCCCTTGCGGAACGCGCCGACCCGCCCCTGCATCTCTTTCTCGGCGCCGACGCGTACGATCGGGCATCAAAAAAGCTCGGCGAAATGACCACCGAACTGGAAAAATGGAAGGCGACCACCATCGCCGCGGACTACCCCGCCTGATTGGCAAATATTCGCTCACCTATTTACGTTAGCAAAAATGGAAAAAAATCAAAGCCGCCGCCATTTTCTGAGTACCGCGGCCCTCGGTCTGGCCTCCACGCAGTTGCCTTTTCCCACCGCCGCTCTTGCACCCCTGGCGGCGTCCGGTGCCTCGCCGATGACCCCCGTAAAACCGGGCGCACTCCGGTCCCTGGGTCCCATCAAACAGATCGATGCCGGCGAGCTCAATATCGGCTATATTGACGACGGTCCCGCCAATGGCCCGGTGGTCGTCCTCCTGCACGGCTGGCCTTATGACATCCATAGCTATACCGATGTCGTACCGCTGCTGACCGCAAAGGGTTTCCGCGTCATCGTGCCCTATCTTCGGGGTTACGGCCCGACGCGCTTTCTCTCCGGCAACACTTTCCGCAACGGGCAGCAATCGGTCTTCGCCAACGACACCATCGCCCTGATGGATGCCCTCTCGATCAAAAAGGCCGTCATCGGCGGCTTTGACTGGGGCGCACGCGGGGCCGATATTATGGCGCTGATTTACCCCGAACGCTGCAAGGCCATCGTATCCGTCAGCGGATATCTTGTCGTCAATCTGGAAGCCAATAAACAACCGCTGCCGCCAAAGGCCGAACTGGGCTGGTGGTATCAATATTATTTTTCGACCGAACGCGGCCGCCTGGGGTATGACCGGAACCGCCACGAGTTCAACAAACTCATCTGGAAGATCGCGTCCCCAAAATGGGATTTTGACGACGCCACCTACGACCGCAGCGCCGAGGCCTTCAACAACCCCGATCATGTCGCGATCGTGATCCACAACTATCGCTGGCGCCTCAGCCTCGCACCCGGCGACCCCCGATTGGACCCGCTGGAGCAAAAGCTGTCCACCGCGCCTCCGGTCACCGTTCCGGCCATCACCATCGGCAGCGATTTCGATGGCGCCAACGCAGACGGAAAGGCCTATGCCCAACGCTTCACGGGCAAACACGAGCACCGCGTTTTCAACGGCATCGGCCACAATGTTCCCCAGGAAGCCCCGAAGGAATTCGCGCAGGCGATGATCGACGCGGCCGGGTTTTGATTATGCTGGGGTCGCTATAGGGACCGGCCTCAACCGCCAGAAATAATACGACAGGACCCCGGGGACGATCCAGACGAGCATGAAAAGCAACATGGGATCGAACTTACCGCTTGACGCGATGCCGGAATAGATGACGGCAGTCAGGTCGAAGAACAATCCCGCATAGGCCCAATCCTTTATCCGGTTCAGGCCGGGGATCAGGATGGTAATGGCGCCGAGCAGTTTGGCAATACTGATAAAAGGAATGAAGTACACCGGGTAGCCGAGTCCGTCATGCATCAATTTGATGGCATCGGGGCTGGGCTGTATCCCGCCGACGGCAGAGAAGATCATCAGCGCGGCGAAAAGCAGGGTGAAGATCCAGTAGAGAATAGTGAGGGTTTTGGGCTTCATAGCAATGTCAGTTATGGTTGTGTTTGATGATTGACCATCCAATTTATGCCAAATTGGTCAGTAAGCTCCCCGAAATAGCTGCCAAAGAACATGTCCTGCAGCGGCATGCTGATGTTGCCGCCGGCCGACAACGCATCGAAGATCCTTTTGGCCTCCTCCCGGGATTCGGGCTCGACGCAGATATGCATATTGTTCCCCTGCACCAGGGTGAAACCCATTTCCTTCGGTGCGTCGGTTCCCATCAGGACATGGTTACCCGTGATTGGCAGTTCGATATGCAGTACCATTTTCTTCACCGCATCGGCAACCGGAGGATGACCGGCTTCTGCGGGGATGTCGCCGAATCGCTGGATGCCTCTTCCGGCAAAAACGGTCTTGAAGACGGATTGGTAGAACCGAAAGGCGGCTTCGGTATTGCCGGGAAAATTGAGGTAGGTGCAGACCCGGGAGGTGGCTCCGGTCCTTGATTCGCCGCGTAGCCGAAACTGGGCTTGTATGTATTGATCCAGGTTCTCCAGCGCCATAGCAAACCCCTCCTTAAAGCCCATGGCGATGATCTTTTCGAGATCGGCGAGACTGTCGTACTTGATGGCGATGCTGACCCTGGTGACACCTGCTGCTTCCCGAAAGCGATTGTTCCACAGCGACCGGGGGACCTCGGTATTCACCTTCCCTTTCTCATCACAGAACGCGTCCAGGCCCGAAAAACTCTTATGGGGTTCTATCTTCTGGTATTCAGCCAAACACCAGTGTGCGACGTTCTCCGGCGAGATCATCGCATAGAGCCAGCGTCCCCCCTCCCGGAAGTCCATGGACTTCGTTTTGGTCTGGTAGGGTTTCGGCGCCCACCACTGATCAAGATATTCCGGCTTTGTCCAGGCGTCCCAGACGATATCGACACCGGCGGCAAATTCCCGTTCCACAAGAATGGTGTTTTTTTCTTTGTCTACAATGAAATCAAAAAGCAAAGGAGAAGTCATTTTTTGTTTTTTTTGATGGTGGACAATAGGTTTTCGAGTTGGTTGAAGCGGGTCTCCCATATCTTCCGAAACTGGGCTAGCCATTTATCTATCTCTTTCATTTTTTCGATTTGCAGTTGATAATAGATCTCCCTGCCCTCCTGGGTCTTGGTCAGGAGCTCGCATTCCGTCAGGATGCGGATATGTTTGGACACGGATTGCCGCGCCATGTCGAAGTGCTCGGCAATGGCGTTCGGGGTCATGGCCTGCACGGCGATCAGGGCGATAATGGCCCGTCGGGTAGGGTCGGCGATGGCTTGAAATACGTCACGTCGCATAAGATCAAATTTTATGATGCGCATCCAATTGGCTGCACAAATATACATGCAGCCGTTCGGCTGCGCAAGTTTTTTCCAAAATATTTTTTAAAAAAGTTATCCGGCGTATTTCTTCCGATAGTCGATCGGTGACAGGTCGGTGAATTTTTTAAAGACCTTCCTGAAGGAATCGACGTCATTGTATCCTGTTTCATAGATGATCTCGTTCACCGTCTTCCTGCCCGTCTCCAGGTGTTTCTTCGCGAATTCGACCTTTACTCTCTGGACATATTCCACGATGGAATTGCCCGTACATTTTTTAAATTTCCGCTCGAAGGTCCTCCTCCCAACCGCCAATTTGCCGCAGATCTCATCCACCGTGTAGGTTTCCGTCGGGTTGCTCTCGATCAGCTCCTGCGCCCTGAGCACCGTTTCCTCCCCATGCCGCTTCTGACCCATGAAGATCACGTACGCATTCTGGGACTTCCGTTCGATATCGATCTCAAACATTTTGGAGGCAAGGATAGAAATTTCCCGGCCCAAATGCTTCTCCAGGATATACAACAGTAGATTCAGGTAGGAATACCCGCCGCCGCAGGTGTAGATCCCTTTCTCGTCCGTGATGATCTTGTCCTCGATGACATGTATGTCCGGGAACATCGCGTTGAACTCATTTTTCGCCGCCCAATGCACCGCGCATTTTTTGTCTTTGAGAAGCCCGGTCGAGGCAAGAAAAAAGGAGCCGACACAGAGACAGACGATCTCGGCGCCAGTATGATATTGGTCGATGACCCAGTCTTTATAGCGTTTGTTTTGAGCAATCGCCTTTGGAAAATTCCCGCAGAGCAGGGGCAGGACAATGACATTGGTTTTTTTTATCTGCTCGATGGTCTTATCCACCCGGATCGTATACAGTCCGTCGGACAACTTCGTATTCTTCGTCAGACCCACAATCTCCACCTGATAAAAGGGGGGCTTGCCCTGGTACCGCATAAAATCGTTCACGCGCGTCAGGAGTTGGCGGCTGCTATCGATGCTGGTCAGCGTAGCATCATAAAGCGGCAAAATGGAAACATGCTTCATATGATAAAGGTAACAAAGCCCGTTGTCGCGATCAACAGGTCAGATTGTCGTTTTTCCCCGGTGCCCGCGGCCCGCCCACACGCTACCTTTACCCTATTAAATCAAAAAATATGAAATCAGTAGAGATCATCATGATCCCCGTAAAAAACCGCCAAAAGGCGAAGGAGTTTTATTTGAACCTGGGATTCCAGGTAGCGGTCGAAGCGCCGGACCCCCATGGCGAGACCTGGATCCAAATGGCTTTGCCCAACGGGGAAACCACCATCTCCCTCGCCGCCTTCCACGCCATCATCTGCGAAACCCCGGACATCGAAGCAGAATCCAAACGCCTCGCCGCCAAAGGCATCCCGGTTGGCAAGATCGACGACACGCCCTGGGGACGATTCGCCTGGGTCAAGGATTTGGATGGGAATAGTGTGTGCCTGCGGCAGAAATGACCTCTTCGTTCGGGGGCCGGGGCATTAGGTTTCCGTGGACCTTCCTGGTGGTATCGGATTTGCCGCAGGGAGGCCCATCTCCGGCAAAATCGGGGTATTGAAGTTCGATCCACAGCTCTCCGGTGCTTGGGTTGACGACAAAAAGCCAGGCGTCACCGGGCTTGCAATCCGAAAAACATTTCAAAAGCGACAATTGAGAAAAAGGGATGCTGTCCTTACCCGCAAAGGCGTTGAAGAGCTGCCCGTCATGGTATTTTTTATGGACGGGCTCGAAAGGATGGCTTTTGAGAAAACCTTGCAGGTCTTTCTTATTGATCCAATACTTTCCTCCTGCCACGAATTCGCCGTTGTCGAACTCCGAGATAATCCGCAACCGATCGGGCAAGATCACTCCCGATATCCGCTTGATATCCGCCAGGACCTCTCCCCCGCCGATTAGGAAGCAGCCGGGCGCGGCCAATAGCAGGCCGGCTAGCAAGGCCAATTGAAAAATGGACTTTTTCACTCTTGTGAGACGCAAGACGGCGGGAATTCCATAAGAAATGTTTACCACTGCTGAATGATGATCCCTATCTGCCCGTCCACCATCGCGAATTCCTTTGCGCCCCAGGGCCGCAACGTCACCTTGTTAAGATTGGGGTGCAACAATTCCGGGAATTTGCCGGACACCCGCGCATAAACTTCGTCGATATTATCCGTTACTAAGCGGATCTCGGGACTGAACTGCCCGGCCAGTTCTTTGTTTTGAAAGATCAGGATACCCAGGCCATCTTTTTCGACCACGCAAAACGGGTTCGCGGAATTTATTTCGTCGTGCGCGATGGTAAATTCAAGACAGTCGACGAAGCTTTTAAGGCCTGTTTTGATGTCGGTGTAAAAGAGGCTGGGAGATAGTTTGGTGAAATGCATGGGATATGTTTAAAGGGGAAAACCGGCCAGAGGCCCCCTATCATTTCGTATATTCCTTCTTTATACCCAGCTTTATCATCCTCGATTTCAGGGTAGTCGGCGGCAGGTTCAATACTTCTGCCGCTGCCCCGGGCCCCCAAATCCTCCCATTACATTTCTTTAGAACGGCGATAATATGATCCCGTTCCATCTCATGGATGGTTTTAAGCCGGGTTTCTTCACTGGGGGTTTCTGCTTGTTTCGCGGGTATCCCCGGTAATGCGACAACTTCGATCATTGGCCCTTTCGCCAGCAGGATGCTTCTTTCTATCACATGCTCGAGTTCCCGGATATTCCCGGGCCAGTCATAGGCTGCCATATTCTTCACCACTTTATCTGAAAGACCGGCGACCTTCTTGCCTGCTTTTCGGTTAAAATAATGTATAAAATGGGCCGCTAATAAGGGAATGTCCTCCTTACGTTCGCGAAGCGCCGGCAGCAATAGGGGGAAAACGTTGAGCCGGTAATACAGATCGAGCCGGAAGCGTCCTTCAGCCACTTCTTTTTCAAGGTTGCGGTTGGTGGCGGCAATGATGCGGACGTCTACCCGGCTCGGCGACGTCGATCCGATGCGTTCAATTTCCTTTTCCTGTAGTACCCGCAAAAGCTTTACCTGTAGCTCCAGGGGCATTTCGCCGATCTCGTCCAGGAATATCGTCCCTTTGTCCGCCTTCTCGAACTTGCCGATCTTTCTTTCCGTTGCCCCGGTGAATGATCCTTTTTCGTGCCCGAACAGTTCGGATTCTATGAGGTTAGCAGGGAGCGCCGCACAATTCACTTTTACGAGCGGATGGCTTTTACGGGGAGAAAGATGATGAATGCAATCCGCGAACCGCTCTTTCCCCGTTCCGCTTTCCCCCAGGATCAGTACAGAAGTATCGGAGGGCGCCACCTGCATGACGTTATCGAAAACATTCAACAGAAGATGACTGTTGCCGACAATTCCTTCAAAGCCCTCCCGTATATGCGGGTGAGCCGGGTAATCCGCCAGGTCCTTCCTCCCGGCATCCATCCCGGTGTCGGCCTTTTCATTTGCCAATATGGACTCCATGCTTTTTACCCAAACCTGCCGGATACGATTAAAAAAGCCGATGTGATCGATGGTGTAGGCATCCGGCCGGCGACTGTAAAAACTGAAATAGAGCAGGGCGCCATCCGCAAGCGGATAGGGCAAAAATAAATGCGATCGCAGACCAAAGGTTGTTGCATGCAAATTCTTCAACGGTTCAGCCCTGCAGGCTTTTTTAAAAGCCTCCTCGTCAGATGCGATGGCGTCGCCGCCCGGCCGGCTCATTGTATGCAACTGTACAAGTTCGGCCCTGGACATACCGGTGATCATCGATAGTCCCTCCATATTTATCTTCTGGTATTCATCGAAGCCAATCCGCAGGAAACCCCATCCGCAGGACTTGTCTTCCTGCGCACCAGATCCTGCGGTAAAAAAGTCAAAAGGAATATAAGGCTGAAGGGCCCTGCCTGTCATCAGCAACTTTTCCTGCCAACTGCCGGTATTCGTGACAATGGCGGTAAGTTGATCCTGCAAAATAACTTCTCTTCTTAACGAAGATTCCAAACTATGTTCGTGGCGATACCTGGCAATCTCCAGCGCTATCAGCAGTTCCTTCTCCCGGAAAGGCTTCACCAGGAATCCATAAGGCTGGGTGGCCTTCGCGGCGGTGAGGATCTCTTCATTGGAATTCGCGGAAAGATAGATAAAAGCGATATTTTCTTCCCTTAAATGCGTGGCCAGATCGATACCGGTAAGCTTACCGGAAAGGAGAATATCCAGCAGTACAAGTCCTGGCCGCTCCTGTTCGATATGCTCCCTTGCTTTCTGAACCGAACGGGCGATGCCGGAGATCTTATACCCCGCTTTTTCGAGCATCGCCCGCAGATAGTTCGCTTCTACAAACTGATCTTCTACAATAAGTATTTTTTCATTCATGATGCGGACGTTTGGAAGTTTAGCGGCTCCGTTTCCGTCAATGCCTCCGGGTCATAGAAAAAGGCGATCCGGATCTCGGTTCCGTTATGACTGGTTATACTAAAAGTTCCTTCCATATCTTCGCTCAACCCCTGCATAAGGGTCATGCCCATCGAGCCATGCGTGGCGATAGTAAAATCGGATGGCAATCCGGCGCCGTTGTCGGCGACAACCACTAATAGCTGTCCGGGACTTTCCTGCGTCAGTGAGATGGAAATGACTCCTTTCTGCTCCCGCCCAAAAGCATATTTGATAGCATTGGTGATGGCCTCATTCAGGATAAGCCCAAGCGGGATGCAGCGGCTCAGGTCCAATTTCACCGACTCGATGCCCAGCTTGAATTGAATCGTATCCCGGATATTGAAACTGTCGCCGAGATAATCTACCAGTTCATGGATATAGTCGGAAATATCGATGACCGAGAAGTTTTCCGATTGGTATAGCTTCTGATGAATGAGCGACATAGCTTGTACCCGGTGCTGACTTTCCCCGACGGCATTGATGGCCTCTTCGTTCTTGAGATACGCGGTTTGGGTTGACAGCAGGCCATTGACGATATGAAAATTGTTTTTCACCCGGTGATGGATCTCTTTGACAAGCCAGTCCTTTTCTTTGACCAAATGCTGAAGAGAAACATTTGTCTTTTGGATCTCTTTTTGCTGATCCTGCAATTTTCGATTGGTCCTCATTCTGCTTCGGGAATAATTGAATAGCAATACTATTAAACCGAGCAGCAGGGCGAGACCCGCCAGCGTGACATTCCTTGTGAAGGTGGCTTGTTTCAGCTGATTCTGTTGAAGCCGTGCCTGATTGGTCAACAATTCAATGCTGCCTTGTTTCAGGGCAATATCCTTGTCTTTTTTCTCCGTTTCAAACTCCAATTCCAACCGCCTGACCTGCCTTTTACTCTTCTCATTCAGTATTGAATCGTCCAGGGCTTTATATCGCTGGTAATGTATAAAGGCGGATCGGTAATTATTCTCCATGGAATCCAGCTTGAACCATAGCAATTGTGCCCGTGATTCCAACCTCGGCAGCCGGAGCCTGGTAGTTAACTCATGAAAAAGAAGAATGTATTTACGGGCCGGCGCCGTTTGACGGGTTGCCAGGTAATATCGTATGATGGCAGTATAGACACTTGCCAGAGTGACATTGTCTTTGCCCATCCCTTCGGAATATTTCACCAGCTGATCACAATAGGGCCGGCCTTTATACCCTTGATTCAGCCAATTGTAAGCATTGAGAAACCGGACAGCGATCAGTATTCTCTGATCGGGATCTTTTGTCGGGTACCTGGATAGCCCCTGTAAAAGGGCAAGGGCCTGGTGAGGTTTATTCAGTGAAACCAGGACCTGTGAAATATTGGAAGTCAAAATTATGATCGAAGGGGTATCCTTACATTTTACGGCTACGGCCAATGATTTTTGGTAGTAGTCATAGGCAGGTTGCCATTTGCCCATCCGCTCATAGGTCATTCCCACCCGGTTATAGATAGTGCACATTTGCGGGGTACTGTCTTTTAGCTGTTCCACGACATCAACGGCCAGCAATCCATATTTCAGCCCCTGCTCGAAATCGCCTTCGTCCGCAAGAATGGAGCCCATCAGGTCATAGGCGCCCTCAATATGGGGGTAGCCAATAGACTGGTATATTTGTACTGCCTGCGTGAGGTCTGACAATGCTCGGGAATTATCGCTGATCATCGATCTCAGGTCACCCAGTTCTTTAAGTACATCCGCTTCTTTTCTCCTGTTCCGGGCCTGCTGAAATTCGGCTAAGGATTGTTCAACAAGCCGGATCCTTTTATCCATATCGCTATCGTAAATAGTATAGTACCCGGAAAGATCATAATACGCATAGCCCAACTCTATCAGATAATTATTCGCTTTGAAGATCCCGATCGCTTTATTTGCATAATATTTCCCGCTATCAGCGTCTTGCCGGATATGAAGGATCTTGGAGATCTGCTCATAACTGTCGCCGAGTCCCCGCTGGTACCCCAGCTTGGCGCTGAACGCTTCGGCCGACCGGGCATACCCCATGGAACTGTCCAGATCGAATACATTTCTTCCGGGCGTGGGGAAATAATGATCGCTCAGCTGCAAAAGCAGATCAACCCTGAGCGTATCCTGCCGGCTCTTTGACAGTAATGACCATAACTCGCCGACGGGTCTCTCCGGCTGCTCCTGGGCCAGGACAGGTTGAGTCATCCAGGCCGTTAAAAAGATCAATAAGCAGTAATTATGGCATTTTCGCATCTTATATCGGGTTCATAAAGCGCGCCAATCGTTGAAACAAGCGTAACTCATGAGACCGCTTTAAAGTTAACCGGATAATTCCATTATATCTCGTGGTTTTTTTGGTGTTACCACGATATATCGTTGCAGGGTCATTTGGCTCGTATTCATAATCGGATGATGTATAGCCATATGCATGATTGGACACCCGTTTGATCTCTTTTTGGAAATAGTCAACCAATGGGAATTACTTCATCGAAAACCATCGTTTTTATCACCGGCGCGTTTGTCAGCAATCGTTGCTGGGACGAATGGAGGGTATATTTCGAGGCCAAGGGATACAAGACCCTTGCCGCACCCTGGCCAAACAAAAACGCCGGTGCCGAAGAACTCAGGAGCCGTCACCCGGACGCAGCGATTGCCGCCAACCGGCTGGCAGCATTAACGGATTATTATTCCAACATGGTAGAGCAATTACCCGAAAAGCCTATCCTCATCGGCCATTCGATCGGCGGCCTCCTCGTTCAGCTATTGCTGCAGCGGGAATTGGGAGCGGCAGGTATCGCCATTCATTCCGTCCCTCCGCAGGGGGTCATGACCTTTAAATGGTCGTTCCTGAAAGCAGGTTGGGGCGCCCTCGGCTTTTTTACATCCACCAGGAAAAGTTTTTTAATGTCTTTTAAACAGTGGCAATATGCTTTTACCAACGGGATGCCTTGTGAGGAGCAAAAGCAGGCATATTACCGGTTCGCTATCCCCGAATCAAAGCTGATCGTGAGGGATACGATAACCGGGGCGGCCAGGATAGATTTCAAAAAACCGCACGCTCCATTACTCCTTACTTCCGGCAGCACGGACAATACCATACCCGCTTCTCTGAACTATTCCAATTATAAACGATACCGGAAAGGAGGATCAGTCACTGACTACAAAGAATTCAAGGGTCGGAATCATTTTGTGCTTGGCCAATCCACCTGGAAAGAAGACGCCGCATTCATCTTAGACTGGATCCAAAAGCAATAAAGAACTAATTATTCTATCACATAAAAAATCAGGATTATGCGATCAACTATTCCCTTTATATTACTTTTTTTAACGCTTGCTGTCGCAGGTCAACCTGCCGCTCCCCCTGCTAATTTCAAACACCAGACGGCCTTTGTAAATGGCGTCAATATTCATTACGTGATCGGCGGAACGGGAGAGCCGTTGGTGCTTCTACATGGCTTTGGCCAAAACTGGTTTATGTGGAACAGATTGTTGCCGGAGCTCTCCAAACACTTCACCGTTATTGCCCCCGACCTCCGGGGAGTAGGCGAATCGGACAAGCCTGCCGGTGGCTACGATAAAAAAACAATGGCGACGGATATATATCAACTGGTAAAAAAATTGGGCTTTTCCAATATTAACCTGGCCGGTCATGATATCGGCCTGATGGTAGCGTATGCATATGCGGCGCAATACAGGAATGAAGTGAAAAAAGTAGCTTTACTGGACGCACTATTACCAGGCGTTGATCCGGTGTGGGCCGATTTTTCCGGCAAAGCCTGGTGGTTTGGCTTTTTCGCAAGGCCCGTCGCCGGCGACCTCGTCGCCGGAAAGGCCGGAGAGTTCCTCACCGACTTCTGGACCGTAGTGGGACATCCGGAATCTTTCACAAAAGAAGAAACAGCCGAATTCATCCGGGCCTACTCGGTGTCCGGCGCAACAACCGGAACCTTTCACTGGTTTGGCGCATTCCCGCAGGACGCGGCGGACAACCGCGTGTTCATGAAAGAGAAGCTCCCGATGCCGTTGCTGGCGATGGGCGCTGAGTTCTCATCGGCTTCCTTCCTTGCCGATCATTGCAGGCTCGTGGCATCCCATGTTACGGAAGTAAAAATCATGGGTGCGGGGCATTGGATCGTCCAGGAACAAACGGCCCAGGTACAAAAAGGGCTGCTCGACTTTTTCCTGAGCAATGTCCCATCCGCCGACGCGCAGGTCTCCGGCAATGGCCCTTCAGGGGTGACCTACCCTTAGGTTTATTTTCAGGAACACCTTGAAAACAGCATCCTCGCATTTTATCGCAACCTCGTGCTCTCTATACAATAGTTCCAATTGGCGGCGGACGTTGCTAAGCCCTATATTTTCGTCGTTGAATTCTGTACCATTTCCTTCTTTCGAGTTTTCGATAGTAAATTCCAGGATACCGTTCTGCAAGGCCATTTCCAGGCTAATAAAGGATTCGAATCTGCTTTCGCTTGCCCCGTGTTTGAAGGCGTTTTCCACGAAGGTTAGCAGAAGAAGGGGGGCTATCGGCTCGTTTTCGTTGTCGATCTCTCTTATGAAGCTAAGCGTAAGCCGGTCATTATACCGTAATTTTTCCAGCTCGATATAGTCATCGAGGATCTTTATCTCATCACTGATCCTGATCTGTTCGTGTTTTGTTTCATACAGCATGAACCGAAGGAGCTTTGACAGTTTCATCACGACATCCGCGGTTTCGTCGGATTTTTTTCTCGCCAGCGCATAGATGCTGTTCAAGGTGTTGAACAGAAAATGGGGGTTGGTCTGATTCCTCAGGAACTTCAGCTCGGTCTCCAGTTTATCCCTGATCAGGTTCGTTTCGTTTTCTTTACTTGCCAGCTGTAGCCGGAATTGCTTGATCATGATGGCCGCCCCCGACGCGAAGCCGATATCCATGAGGAATTGTAAAAACCAGCGACCGCTGAAATAGGGCGTAAATTCAATCAATCCGCTATAGATCACCGGGCCTTGAAAATATACGCCGATCGCCCTGTACAAAAAGGTAGTCGCTATGAGTGCAAGCAGCAACTGGGCAATATATTTCTTCCTATTGGTTTTTGCATTTAGCAGTTTGGGAAGGTTATAATAGAGTACGTAATAGATGAAGAGTAATTTCGGGATCAGCGAGGTCATGCTGTTACAAACGGCCAGCACCAATTGGTGGCTGGTCGAAAATCGGGTGAGCCTGTCTTTATCCCACAGGTAAATCAGTGTTACGTCCTCCGTCATATAGACGAGCCAGAAACCAACATGCAGGAGCACTCTTTTCAACGGGATTGTTTTCATCATTTGCTTCGGTGAAGGACAAATTAATGCATTTTTAAAATTAAACTGCCGGATTTTTCAGTCAAAGATTACCGGAATGCGGTGCTCATAGGTTCTATCCGGCTGTCTATACGGTCAATCCTTTCATTCGTTGAAATCCAGCCGATCGGCCGGGATAATGTATTAATTTGATGTTTTGGCCGAAGGCCATTTCTTCAAAACTAAAAAATCATGACCCATGGACCAAGGTTTGATGCGGCAGGTTAAACGGCAGTTCGAGGAAAAGACGGAGTGGGGCGACAGCGATCTTTGGAACAACCAGGATTTCCTGGAGCTAAGCAGGATGATCTTCGATCAGACCGGAATCGCGTTGAGCCATGTCACCCTCAAGCGAATTTGGGGGAAGGTGCGATATGAATGTTTGCCCCATACCACAACCCTGAATACGATCGTGCAATTCCTGGGATACAAGAGCTGGCGGGAATTCCGCGTGAAGAATGCGGCGGCGGCGGCGGTAGCGAGCTCATAAAAAATGCCCAGCCAAAGGCTGGGCACTGTCGTTTAGACTTCATAGCCCGATGTAAAGGCCTCCCCTCTTTTGTTAAGGTGTGGTAATGGCGTTGGCATCCAAAATGACGGCAGTCTGCGCGAGCGCCCGGCCATGCAGGGAAGCACCCGTTTGCAGGGTAATGCCTGTCATCGACAAAATTACTCCCTCCAGATGGGCCGTGGTGCCTAATGTCGCCTCGCCCGCAACCTGCCAGAAGATATGGCTGGCCTGCGCACCGCCGCTCAGGGTGATGTTCACTGCGGAGCTCATCGTCAGGTTGCCGGAGATCTGGAAGATCCAGACATCGTTGGGACCTCCCGCGATGGTTACATTGGTTGGAATGGTAACAGTGTTCGTCCATTTGTAAAGCCCTGGAACTAGTGTTTTCCCTCCAATATTGCCGGTGCCAAGTTCCGAAAAACCAGGTGACGGGCGTCCGGCTGCGTCATTGTAGGCCGTAACCATATTATTTACTGCTGTAGTCAGATTAATGGGAGTGGGAGCTGCCATATCCGCGGCATATATATTCCCGGTGACCTGTGTTGAAGTCGCATACCCGGTTGCATTGGTCAGGGAAAGCCCGGTAATATAGGAAGTGGCGGCAGGGCTTAAACCTAAATTACCTGTAATGGCTGATGTGGAACTGTTATTGATGGCTGTTTTAGCGACAATAACATAATTTCCTGACAGACCCAGATCAACCAGGGCCAAAGTAGATATGCTGCTTCCGGTTGTAAAGCTCCAGACGGAATTTTTGACAAGTCCCAGTCCGGCAAGACTTTTTGCCCCGGTAGTGATGGTAGCAGTGTAAGTCAAGTCAGCCGTGAGGGCCACAGATGGCGTAAATATGGCCGTGGTGCCTGAATAGGTCACGGTGCCCGGAACATTCGTTGAACCCTGCATCAATGTAAAGGTAGAATTGTTAATGGTCGAAGAGTCCATTGCCTGACTGAAGGTAAATTCTATCGGCTGGTTAAGTGCGACCCCGGTTACATTGGAATTGGGATATGTTGATGTAACTGTTGGATTTCCGATGGCATTATTGATGGTATCGCTTTTTTTACAACCCAGTGCCGTTACAAGTAATAGCACGGGAAGAACTTTGAAAACATTCATAGATTTTAATTGTTATTAGTGATGAAAAATATACTCATATGCTGACAGAAAATACCGGCGTTGATAATTTGACTCAGGCCAGTATTTATAGCCGGATGTCAGATAGCCACGTAGATGATAAATGATTGCGCGAAACCAATAGTACAGCAGGATAAAAGAAATGCTGTTTTGAATAACTAGCGAGGAAAGGAGGGTTTGACCTAAGATCAACCGTAATAACGGACTTCGGGCAATAGTATTGCACAATCCCGGGCCGGTGTTTAGATATAAAATAAAAATGCCCAGCCAAAGGCTGGGGCATTGGTTTGGTCTTGCGGAGAGGGCGGGATTACCTCCGGGCCACTATCGTGGCACCTCCGGTGATCCCGTGGTGGGGGGCTTAAACACAAATACAACAGTACCGCGCATCGCGCGGTTTTTTATTCCCCTCCCGCTCACCCAGGCAAGCCCGGTTCGCGGTCGGGTCATAAAAGATGCCCAGCCAAAGGCTGGGCACTATAGTATTTGCGTTTGCGGAGAGGGCGGGATTCGAACCCGCGATACCCTTTCGAGTATACACACTTTCCAGGCGTGCTCCTTCAACCACTCGGACACCTCTCCTGTTCCCTTTACAAGGGCTGCAAAAGTACAATATCCCATTCTAGTTTCCGAATATTTTTTGCGCATTTTCCGTCGTCACCCGGGCCACCTCCTCGACGGTGACGCCCTTCACTTCGGCCAACTTCGCGGCCACATACCGCAGATACGCACTCTCGTTACGCTTCCCACGAAACGGCACTGGCGCCAGATACGGCGCATCCGTCTCCAGCACCATCCACTCCAGTGGAATATCGCGGATCGCCTCGGCCAACCCCGAATTCTTATACGTCAACACCCCGCCGATCCCCAGATAGAAACCGAGATCCACGATGGCCGCAGCCGCGGCGGCATCGCCGCTAAAACAATGGAAGATGCCCCGGAGCGCGCCGCCCCCACCCCGCTGGTACTCCCGCACCACGCCGATGCTCTCCTGCATCGAATTCCTTGAATGGATCACAATCGGGATTCGATCCCGCAACGCCCATTCTATCTGCCGATGAAAAGCAGCATACTGCTCCTTTTCAAAAGTCCGGTCCCAATAAAAGTCCAACCCAATCTCCCCCACGGCCACCCAACTCCGCCGGCCCAGCTCCGACGCGACAAATTCCAACTCCGCCTCCCAGTCCGCCTTCACGTGGCAGGGATGCAAACCCGTCGTTCCAACGCATTTGCCCGGGTGGCGAGCCTCCAGCGTCAGCAGCGCCTCCTGACACTTACTGTCGATGGCAGGTAGATAAAATTTGGTAACTCCCTCTTTTTCAGCCCGCTGTATTACTTCCTCGATATCGCGGCCAAACTCCTTGCTATATAAATGACAATGCGTGTCTATCAATTGCATGCGTAATACCAATTTAATGGGCCATGGCCCGGTTGCCAATCTGGGTACAAATATCCCCAAAACCCATGAAGGACGATCGGCGTTTTGCGAAAAACCGCGGCCGCCTGCTGGCCGCACAACGCCGAAACCGGCGACAGACGCGGCTCCCATGCCACAATGATAGAAAGCGATAAAATAGCGGAAATGGCGGTAAAAGACCCTTTTCCAGAAGATTCGTCAGCCCCGACTGACTAAATTACTTTGCACAGTTCAAAAAAAGATTTACCTTTAAATCAGTTTTCATAGGGTACGGATTAAAAACGGGCCAGGGTGTCTACCCAGGCCCAATTTTATTTTTAGCAAAAACCGTTCCGGCGCGCCCGCCCCGCCCTATTTTTCCCACTACGGGAATCAGGCGATCGATTCGAACCGATACCCCCTCCCGCTAAAATATTCCAGCACTCCCGGCAACGCCACCCTTAGCCGCTCCCAGGCCTTTTCGCTATCGTGAAAAACAACGATCGAACCCGGTTTCGCATAGCGGATGACATTGCGCATACAACGTTCTCCGCCCAGCGCCGGATCAAAATCCGCACTAAGCACTTCCCACATGATGATCCTGTAGTTGAACGGCTCCCGCCGCAGTAAAGCAGACTGCATCGTGCCGATCCGCCCATAGGGCGGACGAAACAGATCGGAGTCGATAAGCCGCGCCGCATCGCGGATATTCTCGAGATATTTCTTATCGTCCGTCTTCCAACCGTTGAGATGGTTCTGCGTGTGGTTGCCCACGCGATGCCCCTCCATCAAGATCCGGCGATAGATCTGCGGATATTCCTGTACGTTCTTCCCAATGCAAAAAAAAGTAGCGCCGGCGCCGTATTTCTTCAGTTCCTCCAGTACGAAGGGCGTCGCCACGGGATGCGGACCATCATCAAAAGTGAGATACAGCACCCGCTCGGTTGCCGGGATGCTCCAGACGAGACGCGAATAGATCTTCTTCAGCCACCAGGGCGATCGTACAAGGTAGAACATACGGCGGCAATATAAGCGAATTTCCCGCAGGCGCAGCAGGCGCCATTTTACGGCACCGGCGTCTCCTTCGTATACGTATTCACATGGATCACCCGCCCGCCGTCACGGAAGATCTTCCCCTTGTCTTTTACAAACTCCTCCTGGCTCTTCTCGTCCTTCAACAACCGGTCCATATACCGCTTCACCGGCGGATCCGCAAGCCTCACCGGCAGCCCGGCGGTTACCACGTCATCGATATACCCGTGCAACAACGGGTCCAGTTGCGGATAGAAAAGATCGGTGCCGTCGAAAATATCCGTCCCGATGATCTTATCCCCCGTTATGGCGACAAAGCCGATCACATTGCTGTCCGTCTTCGCAAATTTTCCCATAAAGAACCGGAAATATTCATCCTCGACGGCGAGGTATTTCTTATCCTCATAGCGGGAGAGATAGGAGAGCGTCTTATTCTTGAAAGCGCCGGCCAGCAGTTGCCGGTCCACTTCCCGCCAGATGGACACCTGGTTGCCCGTCGAATCGAGCACTTTCCGGAGCTGCTTGTTGGCAAAATTGCCATAGCCGAATTTCTTTTCCTTCTCGCTCCATCGCTGCTCTTCCACGCACATCACCGGCACATACTGGTCCTTCTCCATTGGCTGCAGGATGGTGTCGCGAACGATCATCCGGTCCTGCCGCCCACCGGCGATGATCTCGCCGCCCGCGATATAGACCGGAACCTTGCCATGGGTGTTGAACCGCAGCCAATGTACATTCTCAAAAGAGGTGGTCCCGCGTTCGGTCACCGTCACCAGCCCTTGTTTCAGCGCCTGATTGAGCGGCACGATCCCGCGTTGCGGCGGAATCCCCATCCCGGGCTTGCGCCGGATCGGAATGATCTTCAGGTTCCTGAACTGCCAGGCGCTGTCATAGTCCACGAAACAGGTCTCATAGGTGATCTGGGCAGCGGCGGACACCACAAACAAGAACAAGCAAATGGTCAACAAAAATTTCACTATCGGACAATTTTTTTTATACATTATTGGACCAGCCGCATCACCCTTTTCACCTTCTCCGAACTTCGTCGGGCCTGCTTCGCCACGGCCCTCCTCGTTCCTAACCTTCGCTTCGCTCGGTTACCCTCCGTTCAACCGCAAACCTTACCTTTGCCATCTATGAGCAAAAAAGTCAGAGTTCGCTTCGCCCCCAGCCCCACCGGTGGTCTCCATCTCGGCGGCGTCCGGACGGTTTTGTACAACTATCTCTTCGCCCGGCGCCATGGCGGCGACTTCATCCTGCGCATTGAAGATACGGATCAGGGCCGGTATGTGCCCGGGGCCGAAGAATATATTATCGACAGCCTCAAATGGTGCGGCCTCGAACCCGACGAAGGCCCTCATAAAGGCGGCCCCCATGGCCCCTATCGGCAAAGCGAGCGCAAGGCCCTCGGCTTCTATGATAAATATGCCCGGCAACTCGTAGACAAGGGCCACGCATACTATGCCTTCGACACCCCCGAAGAACTCGAAGCCATGCGCGAAAAATATAAGTCGGCGGAGAATCCCTCGCCCCAATATAATCATAGTCTGCGCAAAAAAATGCGCAATTCCCTCTCGCTCGACCCGGCCGAGACAAAACAGCTGCTCGCTGCCGGCACGCCCTACGTCATCCGTATCCGCCTCGAGCCCGACCAGGAGGTGCATTTCACGGATCTCATCCGGGGCGAGGTCCGTTTCTCCACCACCGGCGTCGACGACAAGGTGCTGCTGAAGGCCGACGGCATGCCCACCTACCATCTGGCAGTCGTCGTCGACGACCATCTGATGGAGATCACCCACGCCTTCCGCGGTGAGGAATGGCTGCCCAGCGCCCCCGTCCATATTCTCCTGTGGCGCTATCTCTTTGGCGAAGACAAGATGCCGCACTGGGCCCACCTGCCCCTCATCCTCAAACCCGACGGCAACGGAAAGCTGAGCAAACGCGACGGCGATCGACTAGGCTTCCCCGTGTTCGCGATGAATTGGACCGACCCCCGCACCGGCGAGCCCGCCACCGGATTCCGCGAAACCGGTTTCCTGCCCGCGGCCTTCGTGAATCTCCTCGCCCTGCTGGGCTGGAACGACGGCACCGGCCAGGAACTCTTTACCCTGCAGGAACTGATCGAAAAATTCTCGATGGATCGCGTCCATAAAGGCGGCGCCAAATTCGATTTCGAGAAGGCAAAATGGTTCAATCATGAATGGATAAAAAAGCAACCCGCCTCCGCCTACTCGGAGCTGGTGGCCCCCCTCTTCGCCGCCGCGGGGATCACCATTTCCCCAGCCGATCTCCAACGACCGGAAGACAGCGAAGCCGGGATCCCCATTTTCCCGATCGTGCTGGATCCGCTGGCCGATATCACGGGCGCCTCCTCCGTCGACCTGGCGGCATACCAGGCGGCCCTCGACCCGCCCCCGCCTCCACCCAGTCGTTTCGAACGCATCCTGGATCTGGTGAAGGACCGCTGCGCCCTCCTGCCCGAATTCGTCCCGCAGGCCTCTTTCTTCTTCCAGCCCCCTGCGACGATCGACGTCGACGCCGTAAAGCCGAAATGGAACGCCTCCAAGGACCGCTTCTTCACCGAATATATCCTTCAGTTGGAGCAAACCGGCGGCGAGCTTGCCGATCCCCAAGCGCTGGAAACCCATTTCAAGGAAATGGCGGCCGCCGCGGCCATCAAGCCGGGGGAGCTGCTCATGCCCCTGCGCATCATGCTCGTCGGTGGAAAATTCGGGCCGCATGTGTTCGACATCGCCGTCCTGCTGGGGAAGGAGGAGACGATCCGGCGGATCCGGCATGTGCTGGATCTCCTCAAAGGCTAATTCCGTATTTTTGCACCCACTAAACGATTTGCATGCAGAACACTGGCAACCGCCCCATCCGCGTACTGGTAGGAAAGGTAGGGCTCGACGGTCACGACCGCGGCGCCCGCGTCATCGCCACGTCCCTCCGCGACGCGGGTATGGAGGTGATCTATACCGGTCTGCGCCAGACGCCGGAGATGGTCGTCAACGCCGCGCTGCAGGAAGACGTCGACGCCATCGGCATCAGCATCCTCAGCGGCGCCCATATGACCGTCTTTCCCAAGATCATCGCCCTGATGAAAGAAAAGAAGATGAATGATGTCCTGCTCACCGGCGGCGGCATCATTCCGGATGAGGACCGCCGCGAACTCCAGGCCATGGGCGTCGGCGAACTCTTCCCCCCCGGCACCCCCACCAACGATATCGCCGACTATATCCGCAACTGGGTAAAGGAGAACCGAGACTTCTAAAACAACGCTTCTATGTATAAGACCTTACACACCGACCTCACCGATTCTATCCTGACGGTCACGATCAATCGTCCCGACAAGCTGAATGCCATCAACAAGGATGTCATGAAAGAATTGGGTGAAGTCGTCACCGAGATCTATGAGAATAAGGATATCCGCAGCGCCATCATTACCGGCGCCGGCCCGAAGGCCTTTGTCGCCGGCGCCGACATCGCCGAATTCCTCGGGCTCACAAAGGAACAGGGCCAGGCCCTCTCCGCCAAAGGGCACGACATCTACTTCCGCATCGCCTCCTGCCCCAAACCCATCGCCGCGGCGATCAACGGGTTCGCCCTTGGCGGCGGTCTGGAACTCGCCATGGCCTGCCATTTCCGCCTCTGTACCCCCAACGCAAAGTTCGGTCAGCCCGAGGTCAACCTGGGTCTGATCCCGGGTTATGGCGGCACCCAGCGCCTCGTGCAACTGATCGGCAAGGGTCGCGCCATCGAGATCATGCTCTCCGCCCGCATGGTCGAAGCCACCGAGGCGCATGTAATGGGGCTCGTGAATTATATCGTCGAAGAACCGGACGAACTCCTCAGCAAAACCCGCGAACTTCTCTCCATCATCAACGAAAAAGCGCCGGTCGCCATCGCCCGGATCATCGAATGCGCCAATATCGCCGCCGGTGACGGCGTCTTCTACGGCTCCTCCGCCGTCTGGGCGGCAGATCCGTTTGGCGGACAATCCGCCGGCGAGATGCGCACCGACGACGGCGCCCTCGTCCGAAACGGTTTCCTCCGCGAACAGGAAGCCTTCGGCGAATGCTTCAGCACGGAAGATATGAAGGAAGGGGCCAGGGCCTTCCTCGAGAAACGCAAACCCGTATTCAAAGGCGCTTAGAAAAAATGCCTGATCGCTCAGGCATTTATGTGCATTGGTTGAAATTGAACTAAACGGCTGCGGAAAAGCGCAGATGACGGTTGTCGATGGGCAGCCAGGGTTCGACGTTTGCAAGGCGCTGCTCGATCAGGTCGAGGCGCGTGTCGATAAGCGTTAAGCGCTTGTCGATGATGGCAAAGCGGGTGTGCATGATGTTCTCGAGAAAATCTATCCTTTTCTCGATAGTATCCATCCTCTTATCAAGGACATCCATCCTCTTATCGAGGGCATCCATCCTCTTATCGAGGACATCCATTCTGACTTCCAGCGCATCCATCCTTTTTTCCAGCCGGTCAAACCGCGTTCCAACCTCGGAGAACCCAGACGTAATCATCTGGACAATCCTCGATTCTTGTTCCTGTGTCATAGTCATAAGGGTTTAATGACCGCAAAATTAAATAAAAAAAAAGACCGCCTAAAACTAGACGGTCCTTTTTTTCACAATCTCTGGCTTCCCTTTCTCAACTCACCGGTATCGCATGCGACACCCGCTCCTTCCCCGGCACAACGGGCAGACTCACCTGCAACACCCCATCGACATACTTTGCCTGGATCTGCGCCGGATCGACTGTCTCATCCAGCGTAAAACTCCGGACAAACCCCCCGCGGCTGTACTCGCGGTGGACCCAGTCGGGTCGGGGAAACCCCTCGGGCGGCATGTAGGAAATGACGAGCTCGCTGCCCTTCACCTCCAGATTAAAATGCTCCCTGATCCTCCCCGGCGCAAACAACAGCATTTCAAAACTGGTGTCGGTGCGGTAAATGTTAACGGCGGCTCTTTCCATGCTGCGGGCATACAGGTGCCGTTCCCTGCCCCCATGTTGATGGCCTTTTGCGGCCCCGAACTGATTGTAGTTCATGTTATATGATTTTATACTGGGGTAGACGAACGAGCCGAAAAAATATTTTATTCTTTCTCCCACTCCTTCATCTCCCGAATAAACCCCCGCGCCCGCGTAATCGTCTTACCCCCCTCATTGTCAAACAGCTGCTTCACCCAACCCTTCTTCCCCGCATTCCCCACCGTCACATGCCGGTACACCCAGATCGTCCCCAGCACCGCCACCCCCGTGACGATCGACTGCGTCACCCAGAAAGCCGGCCCCGCCGTCGCCATCATCCGCCGCGTAATATAGAAGACCGTATACGCCGGCGTCTGCAAAAAACCCACCCGCATGGTCTGGACGATCAGCGCCTCCAGTTGCGCCAGCTGCTTCTGCGTCCCTAGGATGCTCTTACTCATCCGGATCTGCAGCATCAGCAACACCTGCAGGAAATAACCCCCCACCGAATACCCCGTACAACATAATACCATCAGCGCCGAGATCGCCATCACCGGCTCCGTCCGAAACACCCAGAGCAGGGAGCCTATAACGATATTCCACCCCACCCCCAGACCGATCATCATGATCTTTAAAGCGATCTGCCAGTTAAAGGAGCGGTGCACCTTCTGCGTAGCGATCTCGGTCATCAACCGATGGTTCAGCTCCATCTGCCGCTCCAGCTTGGCGTCATACGCCTTCCACAATTGCTGAAATTCATCTGTACTCATGACATTAATTTTTTACCATTTTGAATTCATTTTTCAACCGGCCCCTGATCCGGTTCAGCTTGGTAGCCACATTGGTCTCCGATATCCCAAGTATCTCCGCGATCTCGCGGTACGGCCGCTCTTCGAGGTAGAGGATCATCAGGGCCTTGTCCAATTCATTCAGCGCGCGGATGAATCGCGACAGGACCTCGATCCGTTCCGCCAATACCTCGTCTTCGCCGTCATCGGAAAATTGCGCCTCGGCATCGAGTTCGACCATAACGCCGCTCCGGTTGGCCTTCCGGTAAAAGGATATCGCCACATTCAATGCAATCCGGTACATCCAGGTAGAGAATTTTTGGTTATCGTCAAATCGCTGAGCCGAACGCAAGAGCTGATAGACCATCTCCTGCATCAGGTCTTCCCGGTCGCCGGCATTGCGGCAATAAGAAGCACTGATCTTATACAGGATACCCTTGTTATCCTCTACCAGCCGGAGTAGTTCGCTCGGTTTCATATCCTATTATTCGCGGGAAGATGCTTAAAATCACAAAAAAACCCGGCTTTTTGGCCGGGCTCCTGTTATTGTCCGAAACGTTAATACCCAAAGATCTCATCGAGGCTCAGCACCTTCACGGCGCCCACCTTCTGCAGATCATCCGTCTTTATCTTCTTATCACTCGCCACCACACAATAGGTATAGGCCTTGCCGGCCACCTCCTGCTGATGGAACTGCTTGACATCGTTCATCGTCATCTTGTCGAGACTCTCGTACTCGCTCTTCCGCTGGTCATAGTCGAGACCTTTCTGTTTGGCTTCCAGATAGGCGAAGACGATCCCGTCCTCGGTAAACCGCTGGGTCTCGATATCCTTCTTCTCGCTGGTCCGCGCCAGTTCAAAACCCTGTTCCGACGTGGGCAGATCGTTCAGCAGGGAGTTCATCCCGCCGACGGCCTCGTTCATCTTATCGGCCTGACAGCCGATATAGGCCAGGATATAGAAGGGGTCTTCCTTCTTCGCGGGCGTCCCATAGGTGGCAAAGGTCGCATAGGCCAGGGCCTTCGATTCGCGCAGGGTCTGGAAGACCACCGAACCCATCCCGCCGCCAAAATAGTTGTCGAAGACATCCACGATGGGTTCCTTGGTCACATCATAGGGGGCCGAGTTGTGGATCCAGCAGATCTCGCTCTGCACCATATCATAATTGGCAAACAGCACCTGGTTGGACGACTGGGTCGCAAACGGGAATTTCACTTTCTCGGGTAACGGCGCCCATGTGGCCGGCAGCGCGTGCAGGGTCGTGATCTGGCTGGTAAACGCATCCTGGGCCAGCGGCCCATAATAAATAATGGTATGGGAATAGTTGAGCAGATTGTGCAGGATATTCGTCAGGTCTTCCGCCTTGATGGCAGCCACCTCGTCGACGGATAACACGGTGTTGAAGGGATTCTTTGCCCCATACCGCGCATAGTTGATGAGGCCCTGCATGATCGCATTCTTGTTCAGCTTGTTATTGGACCGCGATTTCAGGAGGCGATCCTTCAGGGACGCCAGCGCGGCCGTATCGGGCAGACAGTTATGGATCACATCCTCGAAGAGCGTCACGGCCTTGGAAAAATTCTCCTGCAAACCCGTCACGCTTACCGTGGTCACGTCATTCGTAGCGTTGACGCTGAAATTACAGGCAATATCATAAAAGGCCTTGCTGATCTCCGCCGTGGGATGCTGCGCCGTACCGAGGTATTGCAGGTATTGCGCCGCCAGCGGCAGGAGCCGGTTGTTGAAATTTCCCATCTCGAGGCGGTAATAGAGATGGAACAGTTCGTTATCCTTGTTGGGCACATACAGCACATCGGCGATCCCGGCCTTGCCATGGCCGATCCCCGTCTGGAAATCCAGCCACTGCGGCGACATCGTCGATACGGGCATAGCCTCTATCTTCTTCAGGAACGCCGACTGCTTGTCCTTGTTCGTCTCCACGGGCGTGATCGGCGGCTTGTCCACCTTCACGATGCTCTTGTCCTCGCCCTTGCGCTTGTATAAGAGGACATAGTTATTGCCGATATATTTGTTGGCTACCCGGACGACCTCCTGCTTGTCCACCTTCCCCTCTTCATCGAGCTCGGCGATCTCTTCGTCCCATTTGGTGGCGCGGGTCTGGATAAAGCTCTCCATCAGGGCCTCCACCCGGGCCTGGTTCTTTTGAAAGCCTTCCAGCAGCGACAGTTTCCCATTGGCGACGATGGCCCTGATCAGGGTCTCGTCAAAATCACCCTTCTTCAGTTTCCCGATCTGTTCCATCAGCAGGTCCTTCACTTGCTCGAGCGTCTGGCCCTGTTTGGGCGTCCCGTTGAAGATCAGCATCCCATAGTCCTTGTATTGCTGGAGGGAACAGTTCGAGCCCTGCACCTTTTGCTGCTTGTTGAGGTTGAGATCGAGCAGCCCTGCCTTGCCATTGGCAAAGATGCTGGAAATGAGATCGAGCACCATCGCGTCGTGCGTGTCAACGGCGGGCGTGCGGTAGCCGATGCGCATGGTCTCGGCGCTGGGGCCAAAGATCTCCTTGACGACTGGGGCGGTCAATTCCCGCTCCGGCGCCGGGTTATACAATTGGACGGGCTTCGACTGCATATAGGCGAAGGACTGGTCTATCTTTTTGATCAGCTCGTCAAAGGCAAAATCGCCGCACATGACCACCGCCATATTGTTGGGCACATAATACTCTTGATAGTAATTGCGGATGGCCTTTAAGGAAGGGTTCTTCAGGTGTTCGATGGTGCCGATCGTCGTCTGCTGGCCATAATTATGCGTGGGGAACAGATAGCGCTGCGTCGCCTCGAGCATCTTGCTGCCGTCATTGTCCAGGGTGCGGTTCTTCTCCTCATACACCGCTTCCAGTTCGGTGTGGAAGAGGCGGAAGATGGGATCGCGGAACCGTTCGGCCTGGACGACCAGGAATTTATCCATGGCATTGGAGGGAATATCCTCCTCGTAGACGGTTTCCTCCACCCAGGTATGCGCATTGCTTCCCTGGGCCCCGATATCCGCCATCATCTTGTCGTATTCGTTGGCGATGGAATAATGCGAGGCGATCCCGGAGACGCTGTCTATCCGGTGATATATCTTCCTGCGCGCCGCGGAATCCCGGGTGGAATTGTATTGTTCATACAAGGCGTCTATCTGGTCGAGATAGGGCTTTTCCTTGGCCCAGTCCAGCGAGCCGAACTGTTCCGTCCCCTTGAAAAGAAGATGTTCCAGGTAGTGGGCGAGTCCGGTATGATCACGCGGATCGGTATTGCTCCCCGCCCGCACCGCGAAACGCACCGCCACCCGGGGCTCCTTATGGTTGGCGCTTAACAACACCGTCAACCCGTTGGAAAGGGTGTAGAGCCGGGCCTGCAGCGGATCATTCGTCACATATTTATAGGTATAGCCTCCCGATGAGGCCTCCTTCCACACATATTTGTCTTTGGGATTGCTGTCCTGGGCGGGAACCGCCGTGGGAACCGTTAGCGCTCCGGTAAGGAGCAATACGAAGAGGGATCTGGTTAATGTCATGGTTTGTAATAATGTCATGTTGTTACAAACTAAACGAATTTTCATCACTTTTTCCAAACCGCTCGTAAAACAATCCCCTAACTTTGGGTCCGCAAAAAACAGAACTATGGAATACAGGATCGAAAAGGATACGATGGGCGAGGTCAAAGTGCCCGTGGATGCCTATTACGGCGCTCAGACCCAACGCAGTGTGATGAACTTCCCCATTGCCCAGGACATCAATAAAATGCCGAAGGAGATCATCCGGGCCTTTGCCTATCTGAAAAAAGCCGCCGCGCTCACCAATCTCGAAGCCGGTGTCCTGACAAAGGAAAAATCCGATCTGATCGGCAGGGTCAGCGACGAGATCCTCAGCGGCAGCCTCGATGCGTATTTCCCCCTCGTCGTCTGGCAGACCGGGAGCGGCACCCAGAGTAATATGAACGTCAATGAGGTCATCGCCTTTCGCGGACACGTCCTCACCGGCGGCAAACTCACCGACAAGGAAAAGGTCCTGCATCCCAACGATGATGTCAACAAATCCCAGTCCTCCAACGACACCTTCCCCACGGCCATGCATATCGCGGCCTACAAGATCCTGCAGGAGACCACCATCCCCGGCATCGAAGCCCTCCGCGATACCCTCGCCGCCAAGAGCAAACAATACATGAAGGTGGTGAAGATCGGTCGCACCCATTTCATGGACGCCACCCCGCTCACCGTGGGCCAGGAACTTAGCGGCTACGTCGCCCAGCTGAACCATGGGCTCAGGGCGATAAAGAACACCCTCGCCCATCTTTCCGAACTGGCCCTTGGCGGCACCGCCGTCGGCACCGGTATCAATACCCCGCCCGGCTATGCGGAAAATGTGGCCGCGAAAATTGCCGGCCTCACCGGGCTGCCCTTCGTCACCGCCGCGAATAAATTCGAGGCCCTCGCCGCCCACGACGCCATCGTCGAAGCACACGGGGCCTTAAAAACCGTCGCTGTCAGCCTGATGAAAATAGCCAATGACATCCGTATGCTCTCCTCCGGTCCGCGTAGCGGCATCGGCGAACTGCATATCCCCGATAACGAACCTGGCTCCTCCATCATGCCCGGCAAGGTCAACCCCACGCAATGCGAGGCCCTGACCATGATCGCCGCCCAGGTCCTCGGCAACGATGTCGCCATCAATATCGGCGGGGCCACCGGTCACTTCGAACTAAACGTCTTCAAACCCGTAATGATCTATAACTTCCTCCACAGCGCCCGCCTCATCGGCGACGGCTGTCACAGCTTCAACGAACATTGCGCAAAAGGCATCGAGCCGATCGAGGTGAACATCAAAAAACATGTCGACAACTCGCTCATGCTCGTCACCGCCCTGAACACGAAGATCGGCTACTACAAGGCCGCCGAGATCGCGCAAAAGGCGCACAAGGAAGGCACCACCCTCAAGGAGATGGCCGTCAGGCTCGGCTATGTTACGCCGGAGCAATTCGACGAATGGGTAAAACCCGAGGAGATGGTAGGCAAATTGTGACGGGTATTGGCCGTGCCCAAAATACTCCCTATCTTGGGTATAAACCCAACGCTACCATGCTTAAACCCATTGCAACGATTGCGGCTATCTGCTTTTTCGCCGGCACTGCCCGCGCCCAGGAATGTTCAAAATTCCTCTTCCTGCAAAAAGACAAGACCATCGAGATGACCATCTACAACAAAAAGGGGGAACCCAACGGGAAACAGGTCTACCTCGTATCCGACGTAGCAACCAGCGGCGGCACCGTCACGGGAAAACTGGCCAGCGAAATGTTCGACAAGAAAGGCAAGTCCCTCGCCAAGGCCAATAGCAGCGTCCAGTGCAACGGCGGCGCCTTCTCCATCGACATGAAAATGATGCTTCCCCAGCAACAGGCGGAACAGGCCGGCCAGGGCGAGACCCAGGTCAACGGCCAGTCCAGTTATATCGATTATCCCAACGGCATGAAGGTGGGCGATCAACTGAAGGATGGCAATTTCGCCATGGACATCAAACGCGGCGGCATGACCCAGACCCTCACCATGCAGATCACGGAGCGCAAGGTGCTGGCCCAGGAATCCGTCACCACCCCGGCGGGGACATGGGATTGCTACAAGATCAGCGCACACAGCCATATCTCCATAAAGGCGGGCCCCATCAGCTTCCCCATTAACTACGATTATACGGAATGGTACGCCCCCGGCTTCGGCATCGTCAAAAGCGATGGCAAATCCGGCGGCACCGCGATCACCGCGATAAAATAGGCCCCGGCTATTTCACGCGGTTGAACCCGCTCGACTCATCGTAGTTGCGGGACACGTTCGTGATCACCCCGCTATCGAGCATGCCAACCAGGTCCTTTTTCGAGAATAGCGTCGGCCTGTCGAGGCTAAAATAGTCGGCCGTATCCAGCGTGTTAGTGGAAGAAAGATACTGGTAGTGGTTGCCGTAAGTCATCACCGAGTCTCCGTTTACCCGGACTACCTTGAAAAACACGTCAAGGGAATGGCGCGGCGAGACGGCATACACATCCCCTGGCCGGGGACTCGACACGTAACTGTGATTGAGCCGATCATTCACCTGAACGGCGACGACGGCGCCCAGGACAAGAAGCCCCACCAATATTATCCAGCTATAAAGCCAGAAAGGATTCCTCGTGCGTAGCTCATACTGCTTTTGCAGGGAGTCCGACCGGTAAGGCTCGCCGCATTTGTTGCAGCGTATCTTCACGGTCTTTACGCCGGTAGGGAAGGCGGGAAGGAAGAAAAAGTGGTAATAATCTTTGAACACCTTGACCTTCAGGTCGAAATCCTTGCAATCGTTGCATTGATGTTCATGGTCGGTATAGGTCTTTATGCGCCCGTTGCGCACACCTCGGAATAGGAGCATTCCCCAAAATAATAATTATATTCGGAATATGAAACGTCTGCTTTTCAAGACCGGGGGCCCTGGGAATGGACGGCGCCGGGCAAGAAAAAGGCGATGCAGATGAGCATCGCCGGTACGTTCAAGAACTGACGCATCATTTTTTTTCCGCTCAATTTACATAAAGAATTGTTCCGATACTATTTTCCCATCCTTGACATGGTAGACGCATAGTTCGGTCATCGTCATGCGATCGCGTCCTTTCATCTTCACATCCATGTGCATGGTCAGCGCAAAGGAAGAGTCACTCGCCAGCGGCTGTGATACTTCCATCCCATACGTTTCTTCCACCATCTCGGCCCATTTCTTTCCCTTTTCGATGATGGCGTCCAATCCCTTCGTTTCCTGCTCAAAATCCGGCGTACTGTAGGGCTCGAGGCTGACCGCATCATCTGCGAACAGTTCTTTCTGAGCACCTTCGAAATCACCCTTTCTGCAGAGCTCGGCCAGGCGGTTGGCGATCTCTGTCGTTGACATGACTGCAGTTGTTGTTGACATAAAAAAGTGTTTTGGGAAAGGTACCGAAATTTTCATACAGCCGCTGGCCGGATTCGCCTTTTTTCCGGGCTTCATGCAACATAGTTTCGGGCTTCCGCGTCCCTGGGACAGAGCGCCCTTCATTATGCAAAAAGACTGCCATGCTGACAAACTATGCTACTATCGCCCTGCGCAACCTTCTACGCAACAAGGTTTTCACGATCATCAACATACTCGGCCTCGCCGGCGGCCTGGCCGCCTGCCTCCTGATCGCCGCCTGGGTCCGGGACGAGATCTCCTATGACCGCTATGCCAGCCGGTCGCGCGACATATACCGGGTCAACCTGGGGATCGGCGGCACTACCCAGTCGGACTACCCGATGGTGGATATCGCCGTCGGTCCCGGTATGGCCTCCGCCTACCCGGAGATAGAGGCCTTCACCCGGCTCAGCCATTTCGGCGACGTCTATGTCCGGTCCGGAACGCGGCAGTTCAAGGAATCCAACCTGGTCTATGCAGACAGCAATTTCTTTGGCGTCTTCACCCAGCCCTTTCTCGAAGGCGATGCCCGCACGGCGCTGGTCCGGCCCAACAGCCTGGTCGTCACGAAGGCCTTCGCCACCCGGTATTTCGGTGAAGCCCCCGCCCTGGGCAAGACCGTCGAACTCTCCAACTTCGGGCCCTGCACCATCACCGGCGTCATCGAAAAGATCCCCGACGAGGCCCATTTCCATTTTGAGGCCTTCCTTAGCTGGGCGACCCTCCATTTCAGCCAGAACACCTGGACCAATGTGGGTTTCTACACGTATCTCCGACTGCGGCCCGGCGCCGACGCCAAAAGACTCCAGGCCCGGTTCCCGGAGCTGGTGGCCAAATACTGCGTCCAGGAGATCTCCCGGGATATGGGTGTGCCGCTGGCCGAAGCGCGCAAGGCCGCCAATACCTTTGTCTTCTCGCTGACACCCTTGGCCGAGATCCATTTGAATTCGAACACCAAGTATGAACTGGAGGCGAATGGCAGCCGGCTCTATGTCTTCATATTCAGCGCCCTGGCTCTCTTTATCCTGCTGCTGGCCTGCGCGAACTTCACCAACCTCTCCACGGCCGGCGCCGCCGCCCGCGGGAAGGAGGTGGGCATCCGGAAAGTGATGGGATCGCTACGAAAACAACTCATCGCCCAATTCCTCACCGAATCGATCCTCCTCACGGCCTTCTCCATGCTCCTGGCGCTGGGCATCGCGCTGCTGCTCCTGCCCCTCTTCAACCAGGTCTCGGGGAAACATTTCACTGCCGGGGTCTTCTTCAACTTCCCCACGATCCTCGCCGCCCTGGTACTGGTCGGACTGGTCGGGGCCCTCGCAGGCCTCTATCCCGCCTTCTTCCTCTCTTCCTTCGATCCCATCCAGGTGCTGAAGGGTTCGTTACCCGGCGGCCGCCGCAGCCTCCTGCGCAGCGGCCTCGTCGTCTTCCAGTTCGTCGTCTCCATCGGGCTCATCGTCGCCACGCTGATCGTCTACCGGCAATTACAGTATATGCAGGACATGCGGCTCGGCTATGACAAGGAGCAGGTGGTCTATATCCAGGACGCCTCCCTCCTCGACAAGAACCAGGAAGCCTTCCGGCAGGAACTGCTCCGGGACAAACGGGTCGCGAATGCCAGCATCTCCTGGTGTATCCCCGGCTCCGGCGCCATGAACGGCACCGAGATCTATCCAAAGACGGAGGGCGCCAACGATGCAAAAGGCGAGATCCATACCAATATCTATAACATCGACTATGACTACGTCGCCACCCTGGGCCTGCAGGTTGTGAAGGGCCGCAATTTCTCGCGGGACTTTCCCACCGATACTTCCAACGGAGTGCTGATCAACGAAACGGCAGTGAATGATCTGGGGTGGGGCCATATGGACCCGATCGGCAGGATCATCGTGCGTTCGGGTCGCAAGGAATATAAGGTGGTGGGGGTGATCAGGGATTTCCATTATCTCTCGGCCAAACAAAAGATCGCGCCGCTGATGCTGCTGCTTGGGAATAATCTGGGGGGCATCGTGGTAAAAGTGAATACGGCGGACGTCAGCGGCTTCCTCGCAGACACCCGCCGGCGCTGGACGGCCTTCAACGCGAAGGGACCCTTCAGCTACTATTTCCTCGATGACCGCTTCGCGCATCTCTATACCGCTGAACAGCAGACGGGTCGCCTCTTCACGGCCTTCACGTTCGTCGCCATCCTCATCGCCGGCCTGGGCCTCTTCGGCCTCGCCGCCTATATGGCGGAACAGCGTACAAAGGAGATCGGTATCCGCAAGGTGCTGGGCGCCACCGTGAGTTCGGTGCTCCTGCTGGTGTCCAAAGAATTTCTCCTGCTGGTGGGGCTGGCCTTCCTCATCGCCGTGCCGGTCACCTGGTGGGCGATGTCTCAATGGCTGCGGGAATTTGCTTACCGCACCCCGGTAAGCTGGTGGATCTTCCCGCTGGCCGGGGCCTCCGCGTTCCTCGTCGCCGTCATCACGATCAGTTTTCAGACCACAAAGGCCGCCACGGCTAATCCGATCCAATCACTCCGAAACGAATAAATATGTTAAAGAATTATTTCCGCGTCGCCCTGCGTAGTCTCGCGCGGAACCGTTTTACCACCACCATCAATATCGGCGGGCTGGCGATCGGTATGGCCGTGGCAATACTCATCGGGCTTTGGATCTATGATGAGCTCTCCTATGACCGCTTCGTCCCCCACCATGAAAAGATCGCCTCGGTGCTCCAAAATCAGCATTTGGGCAGCGGCATCGACACCTGGTCGGGACAGGCGATGCAGCTCGCGCCGGTGCTGCGCAAAGACTACGCTGCCTACTTTAAATATGTTGTCCTCGATGGCAGATCCAACAAGCGGCTGATGGCCTATGGAGACAAAAAGATGAAGGTCAGGGGCGAATACTTCGAACCCCAAATCATCGATCTGCTTTCGCTAAAGATGATCCGGGGTAACAAAACGGCGCTGAACGAACCTGCCTCGGTAATCCTTTCCGAGTCGGCGGCCAGATCTTTCTTCGGCGACGACGACCCCATGGGCAAGACGATCGTCCTGGACAGCAAGACCCCTGTCAGGGTGACTGGGATTTATCCCGACTTTCCGGCTACCAGTTCTTGGCCCGATATCGATTATATCTGTCCGTTTGCCCTCCGGGTCCAGCTGGAAGATCTCACTAACCGGGTGGATTGGGGCAACAGCTGGTTCGGCATCTATGTCCAGCTGAACGACAATATCACCATAGAGCAGGCTTCCCGGGCCATCAAATACGTCAAACGCGACCATTCCCCCGGCGACCGGCGGTTCAACCCGGAGCTCTTTCTCCATCCCATGGACCGCTGGCATCTTTATTCCGATTTCAAGAATGGGGTCAGCGCCGGCGGCCGCGTCGTCTATGTCCGGCTGTACTCGGTCATCGCCGCATTCGTGCTGGTCCTCGCCTGCATCAATTTCATGAACCTCAGCACGGCCCGCAGCGAGAAACGCGCAAAAGAAGTGGGCATCCGCAAAGCCATCGGTTCGATGCGTGGTCAATTGATCAGCCAGTTCTTCAGCGAGTCCCTGCTGGTTGCCCTTTTCTCTTTCCTGATCTCCATCGGCATCGCGCAGTTGCTGCTGCCCTTTTTCAACGAGGTGGCCGAAAAAAAGATGCATGTTCCCTACGCTCAACCGGACTTCTGGCTCGCAGGCCTCGCCTTCACCTTCCTCACCGGGCTGTTGGCCGGCAGCTATCCCGCGCTGTATCTTTCTTCCTTCAGGCCGGTGAAAGTGTTGAAAGGCTCCTTCAAGGTGGGTAAGCTCGCTGCCCTGCCCCGCAAAACGCTTGTCGTCGTGCAGTTTACCGTCAGCGTCATCCTCATCGTCGGCACCCTCGTCATCCTGCGCCAGATACAATACGTCAAAAAGCGGCCCGTAGGCTATGACCGCGCGGGTCTCCTCTTCATTCCCCGTCAGAATCTCGATCTCCAAAAATACTCCCGGTCGGTGACCGCCTCGCTGATGGAGACCGGGCTCATCGAAAGCGTCGCCGGCGCCGAAAGCCAGATTACCAACACCTATGTCAACAATATGGGTTTCGACTGGCGGGGAAAGGATCCTGCCCTGCGGGAAAATTTCGTCACCAATGGGATCACCCCGGAATTCGGGAAGACCAACGGCTGGAGTTTGCTCGAAGGCCGCGACTTCCGACCCGAATTTGCAACGGACTCGAATACTATCATCGTCAATGAAACGGCCGCCAGGTACATGGGGTTCACCCACCCTATCGGGGAGATCGTGAAATGGGGGGATAACGGGCGCTACACGATCATCGGCGTCGTAAAGGATATGATCTCGCAGTCACCCTACGAGCCGGTGGCTCCCATGCTATTCTATCTCTCGACCTATCTGTCCTTTTCGCGGATCAATTCCCTCGATATCCGCGTGAGGCCCCAGGCCTCCATGTCCCGGGCACTTGCCGCGATCCAGGCCGTACTGAAAAAATACGATCCGGAAGATCCCTTTGAATATACCTTCGCCGATGTGGACTATGCCCGGAAATTCGGCGACGAGGAGCGGATCAGCCGGTTGGCCGGCTTTTTCACCGCCCTTGCCATCTTCATCTCCTGTCTCGGGCTGCTCGGTCTCTCGGCCTTCGTAGCGGAACAGCGTACGCGGGAAGTAGGCATCCGAAAGGTGCTGGGCGCCTCCGTCCTGAGTCTCTGGCGGCTGCTGTCCCGGGAATTCGTCTGGCTGGTGAGCATTTCGCTGCTGGTGGGCGCACCCGTCGCCTGGCTGCTCATGCATGATTGGCTCAACAGTTACCAGTACCACGCTCCGCTCTCCTGGTGGATCTTTGCCATCACTGCCTTGGGGGCTGTTGGGTTGACCCTCTTGACGGTCAGCTTCCAGGCCATCAAGGCGGCGCTGAGTAATCCGGTGAAGGCGCTGCGCAGTGAATAAGCGTCGGGGGGCGCGATCCACGCGCGCCCGCCCGCGGCCTAGATCTGGCGGAGAAAATCATCCTTCTTCCTCCGGCTCACGTCGATCTCATCCCCATTTTCCATGATCACGCTTCCGCCCTCGCCCCGGACATATTTCTTCACGTAGTTGAGGTTTATCAGATGCACATTATGTACCCGGCAGAACCGGTAGGGCAGCAGCAATTCCTCAAATTCCTTCAACTGCTTGGTCACCAGCAGCGATTCGCCGTTGACAAAGAAAAGCCGGGAATAGTTGGAGCTCGATTCGATCCGGATCACGTTTTTGATCAGGATGAACTCCAGCCCCTCCCAGGTGGGCACCGCTATCTTCTGGTCCTGGCTGCCGGTCTTGTTGAGTGACTGCCGCAGCACGTCCAGCCGCTGTTGTGTAGCCCGCGAGAATTTCTTGGCCAGCCGCCCCACCGTTTCCTTGAGATCGCCGATCGCCACGGGTTTCATCAGATAGTCGAAGGCGCTGATCCGGATGGCTTCGATGGCGTAATGGTTATAGGCCGTGGTAAAGATGATCTCCGCGGTATAGTCGCCCAATTCGTCCAGCATCCGGAAGCCGTTGAGATGCGGCATCTCGATGTCGAGAAAGATCACATCCGGCTTATGATGCCGGATGAGAAAGATGGCTTCGGTGGGTTGCTCGACGGCCGCGATGATCTTCAGCTCTGGGCAGAACTCCCGGATCTTCTGTTCGAGATTCTCGAGGCTGCTTCGTTCGTCGTCGATGAGGATCGCTTTTATCGGTTCCATGTGTCAAACGGCTTTTATAATGACTTCCACGCTGGTACCGGCGGCCTGGCCATCCGCGTCCAGCAGATCGGTGATCGTTACGCTCCCCTCGCTCCCCTGCTGATGGCTGAAGATATGGATGCGGTCTTCGGTGATGTTCAGGCCGATACTCTTATGATGAGGGCGGTTCTTTTGCTTGTGGGCCTCGGCCCGCTCGCGGCCGATGCCATTGTCTTCGATAAGATAATGAATGCAGTCCCCCCGCAGAAAAGCGGCCACCCGGACATAGAGCCCGGGACTATCGCTAAGCCCCACCCCATGGATGATGGCGTTCTCTACATAGGGTTGTATCAACAGCGAAGGAACGCGGTACTCGCCCTGCAGCAAGGCGGGATCTATCTCCGGCATATAACAAAATTTCCGGTTGTACCGGAGGAGCTCCAGGTCGACATAGAGCTGCAAGGCCTCCATATCCTTCGAAAAAGGGACCAACTCGTTCCGGCTGCTGCTGAGGATCATCCGGATCAGCCGCGCGAATTTATTGAGATAATCGCTCGCCAGCCATTTCTCGTTCTTCATGATGAAGTTCTCGATGCTGTTCAGGCTGTTAAAAATAAAATGCGGGTTCATCTGCGCCCGCAGGGCCTGCATCTCGGTGTCGGCGATCTTCTGCCGGAAGGCGGATTCCCGGCGGATATTCCGGATATGCCGTTGCACCAGCACGCCGATGAGGGCGACACCCGCCAACGCCACGAGCAATTTAAACCACGCCGATTGATACCAATAAGGCGCGATGGTAAACACCAGCCGGTCGGTGGGCGTAAATTCCCCCGTCAGCTTATTGGCGCCGCGCACCAGCAGCTCGTAGGTTCCGGGGTGCAGATCATCGAAGGACAGGCGGCCGTTATCCAGCTGTTTCCAGTTGCCCGGCCCGGGCTTTAGCTGGTAGAAATAGAGATTGTTCTCGGGGATATCGTAATTGGTAACGTCGAAGGTTATGTGCAGACTATTCTGATCGGGCGCCAGTTGCAGCCGCTTGCCGCCATCGGGTGTCGTAGCAAAGGTCAGGGGCCGATCGTTGGCGGTCGCGTCCACGATGGTCGTCCGGCTCGTTTCCTGGTAGTTCATCAGCCAGCCGGTATGCCAGCGGACAAGCCGCCCCGAGCCCCCGGCATAGACATCTCCGTCGGAGCCCGTGTAAAAAAGCCCCTCATCGTTATCCGGCAGCCCGAGGCTGAACTTGAATTGGATCGCCTTGTCCTGTCGGCGCAGCCAGCACCAATACCCGGCGGCGCTCCTGAACCAGGCATTCTGCTGCGAGTCGATACTGATGCGGAACACCGTTCCGATGGTATTATTCTCCCACACCCTGCGGACGACCTTTCCCGAGTCCGGATCATAGGCGCAGATGCCGTTGTCATTGCCGATCCACACCCAACCGTTTCGATCCTCCGCCATTCCGACCAGGGAGTTACCCATGGGCGGACCACCCGGCCGGAGATGCAGAAAACTGTCGGCCCGCGCATGGTATTGATAGAGTCCGTCGGTAGCCGTGACAAAGATCCTGCCCCGATGGTCCCGCAGGAGATAATTGGCCTCGGGCGACTCGCAGCCCGAACATTTGGTCAGCCGGTAATGCCGCGTAAACTTCCGGGTCGCCGGGTCGAATACGAAAACGCCCTGATCGAAAGAGCGAATCCACCATTTGCCGACGCCGTCATCGACGATGGTCCGCAGCCGCATCACCGGTTTTGTCCAGGGGCAGCGGATCAGGGTTCGCCGCAGCGTCTTCAGATCCAGGATCATCAACCCCCATTCGGTGGTGATGAACATTTCGTTTCCCACCTGCTTGAAGTCGTATGCTTCCTGGCGGGTCGCCACTTCTTCGCGCAACGGCAGCCCGACGCTGTCCACCACCGTGAGCCAACAATGGACCAGCTGCCAGCGATGATCGTACCAGAACATCCCGCCGCGATACCGGCAGCCGACCCAATAGCCGCTCTTCTCCTCCCGCATGACATAGGGAGTGGACCAGTTGGTGGAATCGATATTGATGTCCGGCGGATGAACCGCCAGCATGTCAAAAAGCCGGCTATAGGAGTTGACATAATAGACGCCCTTCGTGGTGGGCGCCCAGAGGATGTTCTGCCGGTCGACAAAGGGCGCGCCATATTCTCCCTGACTCGTCAGGACATAGCTCTGCCATTTCCCCGTCTCCTCATCGAAGAAGAGGAGGTCGGGCTTGTTGGTGGCGAAGAGGATATAGCGCCGGCCATCCAGTTCCCATTCGATCCCGTGTTTGATGACATTCTCTTCGTGCCCCGAAGGCATCGCCGTCCATTTCCCGTCCGCGGGGTCGAAGCGGTAGACGCCATGGCTCCAGGTGCTCAACCAGCCCCGGTTATGGCTGTCGAACACAAGGTCGAAGATCGAGCTGTGGCCGGGACAGGTAAACGCCTGGATCACGCGCTTGGAAACAGGGTCCACCCGGTATACCTGATCCTGCTGAAAGGACCACAGCCCGCCACGTTTGTCGCGGATCAGGGCTCCATAGTGGTTGAAGTAGCGTTCTTCAAAGACCTGGGGCGAAACATTTTCATCCATCTCGGTATAATGTGCGTCGTCCGTGAACCGGAAGAGTCCCACGGAAGAAACCACATAGGGGACCGCTTTCTCATCGAACCAGATCTGCGAATTGTCATAATTGCGAAAAGGGGCAGGGATGGCGGCGCCGGTCTGAAATCTCGCGGTCCGATGGGTGAGGGTATTGAAGCGACACACCCCCGAAGCCGTTACCAGCCAGAGGTTGTTCCTGCGGTCGGGATAGATCGCCTCGATATCGTTGTCCGGCAGACTGGTCGTGTCATCCAGGTTCGCGAAGAATTTGGCGAAGCCATACCCGTCGAAGCGGTTGAGGCCGTTATTGGTGCTGACCCAGACGATACCGTCACCGTCCTGGCCAACGGCGGTGGCCTTATCACAGGAAAGGCCGTCTTTCTCTGTGAGGAGGCTCCATCGAAGGGCGGGAAAGGGCTGCGCGTCGATGCGCAGCCCGGCAGAAAGCAGCAATATAAAAAAGGCCGGCTTCCCCATACTCCAATTTACACAAAGGACGCGGCTCCGCCGCCTCCCCGTCCCGGAAATAATCCATATTCGGCGGTCGTCACTCCGTTTTCGGCTGCCGGCGCGCCATTCTCCCTTCCACCCGCGCCAGAAATATAGCCGCCCCGGCCGGATACGCAGTCCGCCCCCATCCGGCCGGCCGCTGCCGTATTTTAGTCTTCCATAAAAAAGCAAAGCACATGAAAACGATCCTTCTTTTCGTCCTCCTGATGGACGCAGCCGTACTGGCCCGGAGCCAGTCCGTGGGTGATGTCGTGAAACAACAGGCCGGGGAGGGAGTGAAGACCGGTACAGCCGTCGCCACCGAGCAGACGGCCAATAATGTGTCGAACAGGCTGCTCAATAAACTCTTTACAAAAAAGTCCAAAAGCGCAAAGGCAGATTCGGTGAAGTCCACGGCAACGCCCCCTTCGGGGGCGGCCGGGACCACCGGCATCACGGGCGCCGCCATTACCCCCGGCTCCACCTCAGCCGCCGTCGGCTCCACCCCGGCCAGCACGGGCGCCGCAACGCTCACTACCTATAGCAAGTTCGACTTCGTTCCCGGCGACAAGATCCTGGTCGTGGAAGACTTCAACCAGGACGCGATCGGCGACTTCCCCGACAAGTGGAACACCAACAGCACCGGCGAGACCCAGGGCGTCCAGGGACTCGACGGGAAGTGGTTCTCGGTCACGAAGCGCGGCATCTTCGTGCCGGAATTCATCAACAGTCTCCCCGATAATTTCACCCTGCAGTTCGATCTGCTCTGCGGTGACAATATTGGTTATGGCTCCGGTAATTTTGGGGTCAGCTTCGACGTCATCCCGAATCCCTCCAAGCAGTTCACCCAGCTCGGCCACGAGATCAAACGTGACGAGGTCGCCGTCTGGTTCCAGCCGTTTCCGCGCGGGGGGCAGGGTCTGACGCTGTTTGCCCTTTTCTCGGATGATCTGCAGACCATGAACAACGAGATCAACCAGGGAGAGTGGATCATGGGAAATGCACAAAAGCGCTTGGTAAAGATCTCCTTCTGGCGGCAGCGCCAGCGCCTGCGTGTTTATATGAACGAACAAAAGGTCTGGGACCTCCCCCGGGCCTTCGAGACCGGCAAGAACTACAACTCCGTCCTTTTCCGGCTTTCCGATGACATCCTCCAGAATGGACACTATCTCTTCAGCAACCTGCGCCTCGCCGCCGGCGCGCCCGACACCCGCAACAAGCTCATCACCGAAGGGAAATTCTCCACCACCGGCATCCTCTTCGATATCAACTCCGCCACGGTGAAAGG
>Ga0207003_1024_pt1 | contig 48406 bp, 41 predicted proteins | sample Alteio_BWMinCont_89_FD_153474 | JGI IMG/M metagenome (GOLD analysis project Ga0207003, IMG submission 153474) | Enriched cells from forest soil in Barre Woods Harvard Forest LTER site, Petersham, Massachusetts, United States -... | ecosystem: Environmental > Terrestrial > Soil > Temperate forest >...
AATCCAGACGAATGGGCAGCACTGATTAGAAAGAGCAGTAACTAATTTGTGAACTTTCGGGAAGCCTGCATGACTTCTTCCTTACTTAAACATTAATCTATTCGCCTTTATATTCAGCTGACAGCTTGATTATGTTTGAATGTAATTTGAGTCAACATGGATTTAACAGCAAATTATAGGAAGTGAACCTAATGAATCTCTACATTTGGCTACCCGCAATGTTCTTTCTCGGAGTCTTTGCGATGGTGATATGTTATTTATTCATGGAAGCATGTAAAAAAATTTAAAGGATCAGGCCAATGATTTATTTAACCGCCACAGTGGTGTCGCTCATTTTTATCTATTTAATTTTGACACTTGTTCGGCCAGAATGGTTTTAGGAAGATCCCAGAAAAAACGACTTAGAAGGAGCTATGAGTGTTTATTCAAGTATGGTTATTACCTTTTGCACTTCTTGCAACCGCAGCGATTGTTTCTATCCCACTCAGTAGTTATTTAGTTTGGATCATGGATGGAAAATATAAACCATTGCCAGTGATGCAATGGTTCGAAAAAAAATTAAATAACGGCCCACAAAATTGGAAACAATATATGGGTTCTCTATTAATTTTTAATACCTTGCTCTTTATCTTTGGTTTTCTTGTTTTAGCATTGCAGCCTTATATGCCATTAAATCCAGATGGCAAAACTATGATTGCACCAAGCGCTATTTTTAACTCTATTGCCTCATTCATGACAAATACAGATCTACAACATTATTCTGGAGATCAGCATCTTTCAAACTTTAGTCAGATTTTTTTTGGAATTAGCAATTTATTTATTTCTGCTGCTATTGGTTTGAGCGCTCTAACAGCGATTATTCGTGCATTACGTAGCGATAAATTCATGGGAAATTTCTTTGTTGATATGTGGCGTGTCGTTGTTTATATGTTTGTACCGATTGCTTTGATATTCGCGACAATCTTTATTCATCAAGGCAGTCCAATGACTTTCAAAAGTTCTTATCAAGTTACCACACTTGAACAAGGCTCAATGGGAAAAACAGATAAAGGAGAAGCAAAACCACAAACCATTGTAGTTGGGCCAGTTGCTGCATTTGAAGCAATGAAAATGTTAGGCACGAATGGTGGTGGATTTTATGGAATGAATTCAGCACATCCATTTGAAAATCCAACCGCGGTTTCTAATTTTTTCAATATGCTTGCCATGATGATTTTTCCATTTGCATTAGTGCTAATGTATGGAAAAATGGTTGGTAATATAAAACATGGTATTGTCATTTATATTGTCATGTTGTTCTTGATGGCATGTACAATTATTTGGTCTGTTTATTTCGATACATTAAAACCTAATCCCGCTTTAACACAACATGCAGCAAAAATATTTTCAATTTCTAATCCAAATCTTCCTAATGGAAGAATAAATATTGCTATTCCTGCTCTCTCTTCTTTACCAGTTGATCAACATACTGGAAATTTGGAAGGCAAAGAAATTCGGTTTGGTACCTCAGCAGGCGCCACTTTTGCAGCACTGACAACCGATGTGACCTGCGGCGCAGTGAATGCTGAATCAGATAGTTTGAATCCTTTAGCTGCTTTGGCCCCGATGGTAGGCATGTGGTTAAACTGCGTATTTGGGGGTAAAGGCGTTGGCATGATTAATATGTTGATGTTCATCATTATTGGCATTTTTCTTGCTGGAATGATGGTGGGCCGTTCACCTGAATATCTCGGAAAAAAAATAGAAGGTCGCGAAGTCAAGCTTTCTATTATCGGTTTATTAGTTCATCCGCTCATGATTTTGTTGCCTGTCGGATTTTTTGCTGCAACAAGTTGGGGAATGAATGCCATTAGCAATCCAGGAGCACATGGATTTTCCCAAATGCTTTATCAATTTTCTTCTGCTTCTGCCAATAATGGATCGGCATTTGATGGTTTGGGAGTGACTTATGGATTTTGGAATAATCCTAACCCAGCACCTGAAGCAGTCTATTGGGATATTGCAACTGGCTTAGTGATGATATTCAGTCGTTTTCTTCCTATCATCGCGATGGTTGCAATGGCCGCTTATTTAGGCGAAAAGAAAACAAGCCCTTTTGGCATGGGAACATTGCGTACCGATACCATTACATTTGGAATTCTTTTGCTCGGAACTATTATTATTGTAGGCGCATTATTATTTTTACCCGTTGCGGTGCTGGGTCCTGTAGCAGAACATTTTGGACCTATTCCTTTCGGGGGATAAAAAATCTAGTACCCCGTCAAATAAGTTTTTCCGAATGCTGACGAGGGACGTTGCGACCAGGATATAGGGAAGCATCGAGGGCAGGAGGCCTGTTCCCGAGTTGCATTCGGAAAAATTTATTTGACTAAGGAAAAAGTTATGGATAAAGGAATATTACCAACTGATTTTGTTCCAGCAGTACAGTCTGTGAGACGTTTAAAAAGACGTGATTTATTTGAAAAAGAAACAACACTCCCTGCTTTAAAGCAAGCTTTTGTCATGCTGAGACCAGACATTCAATGGAAAAATCCCGTTATGTTTGTTGTTGAAGTCGGAGCGCTTTTAATACTTTGTTACATTTTGCAAATGCTTTGGGGCCAAAAAACAACACAAGTTCCAATAACATATTTTATTGCTTTAGATGTTTGGCTCTTCTTGACAATATTATTTGCCAATTTTGCTACTGCTTTAGCAGAAGCTCGTGGTAAAGCGCAAGCGGATTCCTTGCGTCAAACAAGAAAAGATACCATTGCATATCGTTTAAAAAATGAAAATAAACTTGAACAAGTTTCTTCTGCTAAATTACAACGCGGAGATAAAGTGATTGTTTCTGCGGGCCAAACCATTCCTGGCGATGGCGAAGTGATAGAAGGCATTGCCTACATTGATGAATCAGCCATTACTGGAGAATCAGCACCTGTGATTCGAGAAGCAGGAGGTGATCGATCAGGGGTAACAGGAGGCACAATCGTTTTATCAGATCAAATCACTGTGCAAATTACAGGGAATAAAGGGGATTCTTTTCTCGATCGAATGATTATTCTTGTCGAAGGAGCGATAAGACAAAGAAGTCCGAATGAAATGGCACTCACATTGGTCTTATCTGCATTTACTTTGATTTTTTTAATTGTAGTTGTACCGCTCTGGCCAATCTCATATAACGTCGAGCAATACATCACAACTTATCTTGGTTTAAATACGCCGCTGCAAAGTTTAGGAACAGATGTTCCAACACTCATTGCGCTATTAGTTTGTCTTATTCCCACAACGATTGGTGCTTTACTTGCGGCGATTGGTATAGCGGGGATGGATAGAGCATTACAGGCCAATATTCTTGCTAATAGTGGAAAAGCAGTAGAAATGGCTGGAGACATTGATGTTATTTTATTAGATAAAACTGGCACTATTACCTTAGGCAATCGAAGTGCATCTGAGTTTATTCCTATTGGGAAATACTTAACAAATGATGTCGGAATGATGGCAGCTCTTGCATCAGCATCAGATGCAACACCAGAAGGAAAAAGCATTCTTAAACTATATGCACGCCAATCTAAAATGGATGTTAAGGTCCCTGAAGGTTCAGTATTTATTTCATTTTCAGCACAAACGCGCATGAGCGGAGTGGATCTTCCCGATGGCAGACGCATTAGAAAAGGTGCTCCAGATGCCATTATACAATTTGTTAAAGAAAATAATGGCACGATTCCGAACGAACTTAATTCGTTGGTTGATCGTACAGCTACAAAAGGTTCTACTCCATTATTGATTGCAGATGGAAACATGATAATAGGTCTAGTTGTACTGGAAGATATTTTGAAGCCACATATTCATGAACGATTTGCACGCCTACGAAGAATGGGTTTACGCACGATTATGATTACAGGTGATAATCCTCGCACTGCTGCTGCCATCGCTGCGCAAGCAGGTGTTGATGATTATCTTGCAGAAGCCACCCCTTCTATGAAGTTAGATTATATTCGCAAGCAACAAGCAGAGGGCAAATTAGTAGCGATGATGGGTGATGGCACTAATGATGCTCCGGCTCTTGCACAAGCAGATGTTGCAATGGCAATGAATGCAGGCACAGAAGCCGCAAAAGAAGCAGCAAATATGGTGGATCTTGATAGCGATCCTACAAAATTAATCGAAGTAGTAGAAATCGGCAAACAGCTTTTAATCACTCGAGGTGCATTAACTACCTTTTCAATTGCAAATGACGTTGCAAAATATTTTGCAATTCTTCCAGCGCTTTTTGCAAGTACATTACCTTGGCTGGGTATCATCGATATCATGCATCTACATTCACCGACTTCAGCCATTTTATCTGCGGTCATTTTTAATGCTCTTATCATCCCTGCCCTCATTCCTGTCGCTCTCATTGGATTGAAATATCGACCACTGGGTGCCGATGCTTTATTACGCAGGAATTTATTGGTTTGGGGACTAGGAGGAATCATTTTACCATTTATCGGAATCAAACTCATTGACATGATTATGGTTAGTTTAAATCTGGTAAGTTGATATTGGAGAATAAAACATGTTTGTTAAAACGGTTTCAAAAAGTCTTTTTCTACTGATATCACTTGTTATTATTACTTGTATTATTTATCCCGGAATATTATGGATTATTGGGCAAGGCTTTTTTCCATTTCAAGCCAACGGTAGTATGCTTTATAATTCTGAAAACAAACCCATTGGGTCAAAACTAATCGCGCAGCCTTTTACAAAAGATGAATTTTTTCAACCTAGGCCTTCTGCAGCATCTTACGATGCATCAGCTTCTGCTTCATCTGCCTTAGCCCCTTCAAATTATGCGTTACGTGCTCGCATAGCAAGCTCCATTGGGGCGGTAGCAAAATATCAAAATGGTCAATCGATCACATCGGATATTGAAAAATGGTTTAAAGAAAATTTATATCAAGGGAAATCGAATATCGTTTCACAATGGGCAACACTTCATAACTCTTTAGCAACAGCTTGGATTAATGCTGATCCAAGCCACAGCGCTTATGTGGATCAGTGGACAAAAACGCATCCTGAAATGGTTAAACAATTTATACGGGACAATCCTAGTATTACACAACCCAAAGCGGTCGATTTGGCTGTAGTATTTTTCCAAAATTTTTCTAAGGAAAACCCAGGAAAATTCCCCTCTTCTATCAACCAAACTGTAAATGGAAAAACAGAATCAACTATTCAGCCAACGATTAATGACTCTGATATTCAATCACTCTTCTTTGATATGTGGCGACAAGATAATCCCGATATGTTACTACAAACTATCCCAAGTGATTTTGTAACAACCTCAGCATCGGGTCTTGATCCACATATTTCATTGGAAAATGCTAACTATCAACTTGATCGGGTTGCCTCAAAATGGGCTACCCATTTAAAACGTAATCCAAAAGATGTTCGTAATGAAATTGAAGAAATGATAAAAGCAAATGCAAGCGCTCCATTGGGTGGATTAGCTGGAGAAAAATTTGTGAATGTTCTTGAGTTAAACATAGAACTTGAAAAACGTTTTGGACCTCCTTTATAAGGATACATAATGTCAGAAAATAGACCTGATCCGGAACACTTCTTAAAACGCGCTGAACAAGAAGAAGCCGAGAAAAATCGCCGAAGCGGAAAATTAAAAATATATCTAGGGGCCGGCCCTGGCGTTGGAAAAACACATGAAATGTTACATGACGGCTTACAAGAAAATACCAAGGGAAATGATGTGGTAGTAGGAGTTGTTGAATCACATGGGCGTAAAGAAATTGACAAAATATTACATTATTTTGAAATAATTCCAAAAAAAACAATTCAATACCACGGGAAAGAATTATTAGATTTTGATCTGGACGCGGCATTAAAAAGAAAACCAGCATTAATCTTAATCGATGAAATGGCACATACCAATGCCCCAGGTATGACCCATAAAAAGCGGTGGCAAGATATTAAAGAGCTGCTTGATCGTGGCATTAATGTGTATACCACATTAAATGTACAACATATCGAAAGTCTGAGTGATGATGTATCTCAAATTATCCACGCACAAATAAGAGAAACGGTTCCAGATTCAATGATTGAAATCGCAGATACGTTAGAACTTGTTGATATTCCACCAGAAGAATTACTAAAAAGATTAGAAGAAGGAAAAGTCTATTTTCCTGAACAAGCCGATCTTGCGGCACGGAATTTTTTTAAAATAGGAAATTTAATCGCGCTTCGAGAATTAGCTTTACGCACTGTAGCAGAACAAGTCGGTACACAGGTGCTGTTATATCGTCAGGGTCAAGGTATAAAACATATTTGGGCTACTCAAGAAAAAATTTTGGTGTGCGTTGGGCCTGGATTGGAATCTGAAAAATTAATTCGCGCCGCTAAACGTACTGCCAGTAACCTGAAATGTGAATGGGTCGCTGTATTTGTCGATACACCTAAAATTAAATTCACGGAATCACAAAAAAACAATGCTATCAAAAATTTGCATTTTGCAGAAAAATTAGGCGCTATGACTCGTATTCTAACAGGGTTTGATATTGTTAAAGAGATTATGACATTTGCTAGAGAAGAAAATGTGACGCAAATCATGGTGTGGAAGCATATTCGATCACGTCTACGAAATTTATTTTTTCGTGATTTAGCTGATGAAATTGTACGCCATAGTGGAGAAATTGATATTTATATTATGACAGGAGAAAGCATCGTCTTCCCTGAAAACAAAGAACCCACGATACAGAAGTATTCATTTAAAAATTACTTTATAAGTATTTTGGTCCTGACTTTAGCTACAGGATTAAATTTTTTACTCTTCCCATTTTTAAGCGCAAGCACATTAATTACAGTGTATTTATTGGGCGTTACTATTGTTGCCTTATTAGGAGAAGATGGACCCGCTTTTTTTAACTCGGTTTTAAGTGTTCTAGCTTATGGTTTTTTCTTTGTGAGACCATACTACAGTTTTGCAATTTCTGATTTTCAATATTTTTTTACTCTCATCGTTATGTTATTGATATCATTTGTTATAAGCCATTTAACATTACGTGTGCGTAAACAAGCCGAATCAGCTCGCTTTGCAGAGCGACAAACCGATGCCTTGCATACATTAAGCAGACAACTCGCGAGTACTCGTGGGATTGATAAAATACTTGAAATTGGCGAACAATATGTCGGAAAACTTTTTGATTCTGAAGTTATTATTTTATTACCCAAAAATGATCAACTCGTTTCGCATTCAAAGTCTAAAAAAATAGTGTTAAACAACAAAGAGCAGGAAGTTGCTAAATGGGTTTATGAGTTGGGAAATATGGCTGGAAAAGGTACTGATACATTATCTTTTTCTGAAGCTTTATATGTTCCTTTAATTGCGTCACAAAATACTTTAGGTGTGATGCGAATGATTCAAAAAAAACAACAGTTATTTACGCCAGGTCAAATTTATATTTTAGAAGCCTGTGCAAACCAAATAGCACTCGCTTTAGAAGTTGATAAAATACAAGAAAAGAACAGAAAAAAAGAATTAAAATTGGAAACTAATCGTGTTAGAAGCGAATTATTACAAAATGTATCACACGATTTGCATGCTCCGCTCGCTGCTGTTTTGGGAGAGGCGAGCACATTAATTGAAATGAATAAAGAACTAAAGCATAAAGAAATCAAAAAAATAGGTGAAGATATTTTTTATGAAGTAGAGCAACATAGTCGCCTAATCAATAACTTATTACAAATGACCTATATTGAATCGGGCTCAGTCAAATTAGATAAAAGATTAACCTCTTTACATGAACTAATAAATCTTGTTATTCATACATCAATCAAAAAAATTGATAATAGAGAAATTCATGTCGATATCGATCAACTTATCCCTAAAATAGCGATTGATTCCACATTAGTACAAGAAATATTTATTAATTTGATTGATAATGCAATCAAATTTTCTCCAGATAATACTCAAATTAATATTGTCGCTAAGAAAGATAATAACAACATTCTTATCAGTATCGAAGATGAAGGTTCAGGTATCGTGCCTGATGAAGTGAATCAATTGTTTGAAAAATATTATCGAGGACGAAAAATTACATCCGAAAGAGGATTAGGGTTAGGTTTAGCTATCTGTCGAGCCATAGTCAACGCGCATGGTGGAAAAATTTGGGCTGAAAACCGTCCTCAAGGTGGCGCATCTTTTAAATTCACTTTGCCAATCTAAGGACGTTAAGTCATGAAAAAAAGAATTTTATTCATGATAAGTTTATTGTTTTTAGCAGAAAATATTTTAGCGCAAGATAATAACAACCCCACTAAAAATGAAAAAACTGATTTTAAAATTTATGGCTATATTGATGGTTCTTACAATAATCTTCAAAGAAATTATTTTACCAGCGGCACATTTGATCGAGTTTTTGATAATGCCCAAAATGGATTTACATTACAACAAGCAGCAGTTACTTTTTCATATCAACCAGCACAGGGCTTTGGCGGATTATTAAATCCGATTATGGGTTATGATACTAATATTTTTGCACCTTATGGTTTTAAACCAATAACAGAATTTGATTCTCAAACTTTTAGCGTTGATGTTCCACAGGCATTCTTCCAGTACACAAAAAATTCGTTTACCCTCAGTGGGGGAAGATTCGTTGAATTAGCCGGCGAGGAAGCGCTTTTTCCTATTCAAGATACCAATTTTTCCCGCTCTATACTTTATGGTTATGCTGAACCATTTACGGTAACAGGGATACGTGGCACATATGTTGCAAATGATAAACTGACTTTCATTGCCGGAATTAATAACGGTTGGGACAATATACGTGATTGGAGTCGCGATAAAACAATAGAGTTAAATGCCAGTTATACGATGAATTCATTTTTTTCTTTCTCACCCACTATCTACACAGGTCAAGAAAGAGCAATGCCACAAACTGATAATGGTCCAGAAGGATGGCGTACTTTAATAGATCTAGTTGCAACTTTTAACCTGACAGAAAAATTAAGTTTAATCGCTAATTATGATGGTGGTTGGCAGACGAATGCAACCTTACCTAATGGCACAAATAATAGAGCAGTATGGCAAGGTATCGCTGGATATCTTAACTATACTTTTAATGATAAGTGGCTTATATCTTTACGCGGAGAATATTTTAATGACCAGGATGGTTATCGTACTAGTGTAAGACAAGCTTGGAAAGAAGCTACTCTATCTCTAGGCTATATTCCAATTAAAAATACAGAAATTCGCGCTGAAACGCGTCACGATTTTTCAAATGTGAATTCCTTCACGAATAAAAACGGAGTAACAGTCAGTAATAATGCTCAATCATATGCATTGGAGGCATTTTACAAGTTCGGATGACAAAACCATCAGCTACTCCTAGATCCCGCCGATGATCCCGCGAACAAGTCGCGGGAGCGGGATGACGTAGTCAAGGTATGTAAGAAAAGCTATCCTGTTGGCAAGAAAAAATAAATACCTATCAAAGCGTTTTAATTGAACAAAAGCGCAGCAATAGCAGGGCTATTTCGAGCTTTTGTGATTGAAAAACGCTTTGAGATGGTAGTAAGATGGCGTGCTAAAATCAAAGCTATTTATCTGAAAAACTATAGTATAGCCGAAAAATAAACTTAGGAATTAACCATGTGGTTTAAACAACTTCAATTATTTCAATTTCATAGTTCATTAAATTTATCTTCAAATACTCTGATTGATAAACTTGAATCATTGGCATTTAGATCTTGCTTGCCTTCGATGGAAAAAAGTATGGGATGGATTTCTCCATTAGACAGCGACGACGTAAATGCGCCGCTCATTAGGTCTATTAATGGTTACACTATGTTGTGTTTACAAATAGAAGAAAAAATTCTTCCCGCAAGCGTGATTCGTCATGAACTTGCAAAGAAGATAAAGCAAATCGAATCGGAAGAAGATCGAAAAGTGCGTCAAAGTGAAAAATTATCTTTAAAAGATGAAATTAAATTGACATTGCTTCCGCGTGCTTTTAGTAAATTCACAAAACTATATGCTTATATCGATGTTAAAAACCGTAGAGTAATCCTTGGAACAGCAAATGCAAAAAAAGCTGAACAATTTATTATGATGTTTAAAAAATCAGTGAGTGAAGATATTTCATCAGTAGACATTAATAAATTATCGCCTATTATTACTCATTGGATAAAAGATCAGGACTATCCTTCTTCGTTTTCTATTGAAAAATCATGTGTCCTGCAAGATCCAAATCAACAAGGCAGAATAATTCGCTGTCAACAACAAGATTTATTTACGATCGGCGTTCGGTCATTGATTAAAGATGGATGTGAAGTGAAGCAACTCGCGATTAATTGGCAAGATCGAGTTAACTTCATATTATCAGATGATCTCTCATTAAAAAGCTTAAAATTTCAAGATGAAATTACCGCACAAGTTAAGGAAATGGAACCAGAAACACAAGATCAGCAATTCGATGCTGATTTTTTAATTATGACGGATACCCTATCACAAGTGTTAGATGACTTGCTGATTGTATTTAATAAGAAGAACCCCAATGAAATAACTGATCGTGTTGCGCCTGATACGAATAAAATTACTTCACTTATTGAAACAGCTTAGCCGATCATACGGACTGGGAGCGTTAGTTGTATTATCTGGTAAAGAAAAAAGCATAATCTGTTAGTCAAATGCTTTTAATCCCTGTCTGCCAGGGAATACATTCCACATTTCCAATTTTTTTCTAACTTTATCTTGAGACAATATAGACCATACTCCATTTTTGGCAGACATTATTGGAGTATGGTCTATTTTTGTTATTTATGCAAAAAAGATAGCGTAGTTAAGTGAATTAATCGCATTAAGAAATTGATATTGAATAACGAAACCCTCCGCTGGGCAATATCGATTATCAGCCAGTTTGCAACGTTCCATTTTTTATGATTTTTTGTGCTTTTTTCTAAATTTTTTTGGCCCGTGTGGACCTTTTCCTCTTGGCATATTCAATTCTCCTTTAATATATTAATAACTGCTTCATAGACAGGCGAAAATTCAAATCGTTTCCTATTTTCAACAATACCTGGATATTTAGTCTCAATGATATCAGTAAGCTGTTTCACGCTTTCTTCTGATAAATGAGGAGGAAATTTTTCTAGTAAGCGCTTTACTTCAGGCATTATTTTTTCTTGATCTGCTACTATATTTTGTAAAGTTATTATTGATAATTTCAATGAAGGAATATAGGTTAATATTGAGCGAAATCCAGGAATACCTCCTCGATGAGAATAATATGTGCCTAGTACTTCTGATTTCATAATTTCAATACCATAACCATAATATGTATCAGCTTGCTCTGTAACGAAATAAGGATATAACATTAATTCTAACAGAAATTGAGGAATTATTTTTTCACTATATAACGCTTTATTCCACTTAAGCAAATCTTCAGCAGTTGTAATGAGACTTCCGGCAGCACCAGGGAGCTCCATTCGTTCATAACGTTTAATTTCCTCAATATTTGCATTATGTGTAGTTATTTCATATTGATAACCACGCGCAAGATTTGTAAATCGAGAATCTGTTCGTATCAATTCATCAACAGTACCTTGCATTGGCAAAAAAGTTGATCGCATTCCAAGAGGTTCAAAAAAAGTTTTTTCTAAATAAACATCCAAATTCTGTTGGGCTATTTCTTCAATGATAATTCCCAATAAATAGTAGCCTGAATTACTATATGAGAATTTTTCTCCCGGGGTAAATTCTAATTCTTTTGCTTTAAAAAAATTAATTAAATCTGATTTTTTTTCAAATGTCTGATTTTCATATTCAGGTAGGCTCGTATAGTTTGCGATGCCCGAGGAATGAACGAGTAATTGATGTATTGTTATCTGGCGCGCCCAAGATGGCATTACCCTATCCCATATTTCATGTTCTTCAGGCAAATAATATTCGATTGATTTATTTAATTTTGATTTAATATCGGTTTTATATTTATCGAAAATCGCTTTCAAAACAGCCACGCTTGTGAATTGCTTAGTAACAGAACCTGCAAGCAACTGCGTTTTAAAAAAGATAGGGATTTTTTTTGTAATATCAGCGAAGCCAAAGCATTTATTGTAAATAATTTCTTTATCCGTAGAAAGAAGCACAGAACCACTGTGGTTCATATTCTTCACGAGCTCATCTATCGTATCAATCACTTTTTGTAAAATCATTGGTAACCTCGAAAACGATTATAATCGCTTTGATTGTGGGAAATCCATTGGTATACTCATACTTCATTTCATTTATAGGGAGATTGCTATGCCAGTTGCAAAAAGGAAATCTACGGCCTCGAAAGCAAAGAAAAAACCTGCTACGAAAAAAAGAAAAGTCGCTACAAAAGCAAAGAAAAAAGTTGCTAAAAAACCAGCTGCTAAGCGTAAAACAACAAAACCTAAAAAGAAAAAGGCATAATCTGTTGGTCAGGTTGGCCAGACTTTTCTCTGGCCAACTGCATTATCTACACACCCACTCCAGTTTGGCTTTAAGGAAATCCCATGTTAAAAAAAGTCGCTTTTACTATGTATCCCGTCCAAGACATGAAAAGAGCCAGAAGTTTTTATGAAGAAACATTGGGGCTTGCAGTTGGGGGTTCATGGGTTGAATATGATTTACCGAGTGGAGGCTGTTTTGCTATTACCGCCCTCGCGGAAGGTGTTCAGCCCAGTACACACTCTGTGAGATATAGATGCCAAGATTCGCTTTAACACGTACGATCTTTTTCTATCAGTAATAATTCCGGCGATAAAATTAATTGCTCTTTTTCTTTTTTATTTAATTTTTTAATATACCTTTCCAATCGCTTAGCCGCTCCTGAATCATTGACTTGCCAAGATTGCACGATTTTAATGGGCTTGAAACTTCGGGTATATTTGCATTTGGCAGTACCCGCAAGATGCTCTTGAAAACGGCGCTCAAGATCGGTTGTATAACCCGCATAATAGGCACCGTTTTTACAAAGCAATATGTAAACCCAATAGAATTTGTTCATTTAACAACTCAAGAATATTAAACTGTCTTAAAGTAGGTATAATTGTACCAAAGTTCAATATCTATCATAAAACAGGAGACTACTTTATATGTCATTCAAACAATGTATTATTTTTTCCGCTCTATCTGCGCTTTTACTCACATCAACCTGTTTTGCCAAAAATATAAACCTTTACGAGCAGCCTGCAGATACCGCAAAAGTGGTGGGAAGCGTTGATCCCGCCAAGGGCATTGTCCCTATCTTTACATCTAAAGAAGGGACCTGGATCAAAGTGGGCAATCCTCAAAATGGTAATGTCGGTTGGGTAAAATCCGCTGAATTAACAGAAGCAGGTAGCACTTCTACCGGTTTTAGTTTTTCTCAACAAACTGAAAATACCGGTAACGGACCCAAATCTTACGTTTTTAAATTTGCTATACCTGCATCGCTTTCGAAAGAACAAACTGAAGCACTGTACAAACAAATTCAAGCGCAACAAGCTGCTATTCAAAAAAGCATTCAAAAAATTATTCAAAGTGTATTTCCTAATGCTGACAAAGCAGGTTCAACGGAAGTGGAAATTCCCATTGTGATGCCTGTTGTTTTGGTGCCATCTACTCCGCAACCGACTAAAACCACACCTGCGGAGCCCGTTAAAAAATAATCTATGCGAATTTTTAAGCTTGATGTCCCAGACATTGTCTGCTCTGCTTGTGCAGCACCTGTAGGAAAGGCATTACGTGGATGTAAAGGAGTCCAATCGGTCACTGTCAACACGGTGCGCAAAACCGCAACGGTTACTATTCTAGAAACAGATAACACGTCCGATACTGAGATCCAAGAAATCTTATGCGGCGCACTCGAGGATGTCGGATTTCCAGCTACAACTCACAAAAAACGCGTTTCTTCTAAAAAAATTATTCGTAATTACTGGATTAAAGGTTTGGTTGGCGTGATATCAGGTGCCGCAATGATGGCACTTTGCATTTGGGGCATGGGTATTCCTCTTCTTGCAATGTATATCATTGCCGGTGTAAGCAGTTTGTTAACGTTATATTTAGGTAAAGAGACTTATCAACAAGCGGCCATTCAACTGGTAAAAGCCAAAACGCTTTCGATGGATTTTCTTTTTGCAGTGAGCACATTGATTGCGCTAGGTGTTTCTTGGGCACGATTTTTTGTTCCCTGGTTACCGATGATGTTCGATGCTCCATTGTTTATTTTGGGTTTTAAAAATATGGGTGCGGCAATCAAGGAATCTGCAAAACGTCGCGCTACCAAAATGTCTTTTCGTAAGTACGCGCCAAAAGAGATCGATATGGAAGAATCTGAAGAATCTGTTGAAGAGGATAATGACAATATTTTGAGGCGAATAAAATCTGCATTGGTCACAGAGTTAGTACCAGGAGATATTATTATCGTTCGTAGCGGACAAACAGTCCCGACAAATGCCATTTGTTTGAGTAAAAATGTACGGCTTTATACTACACGAATATCAGGAAGAACCGTTCCTCAACACATTGAACCAGGTAAGCCGATTTATGCAGGATCTGTCGTGCCAAAAGATATTCCCTTTATTCGGATGAAAGTCACGGCAAAAGAATCTGATTCGCATCTTGCCAAATTAGACCACCATGCAGAGCAAGCAGAATTAGAAAAACCACCGATAGAAGTTTCGACAGATAATATGCTGCGATATTTTATTCGTACTGTATTTGCTATTGCTATTATTTCTGCACTGGTTGTCGGATTTTTTATTTCACCCGTCGCAGCGATACAATGCGCAGTGTCTGTTTTAGCAGCCGCCTGTCCTTGTACTTTGGGTTTAATTATTCCATTAGCGATTAAGGCTGCCATTGCCAAAGCGATGGGATATGGCATTATTTTCAAAAGCGGCAACAGCGTGCAAACAGCTGCTGAAACGAATGCAGCAGTATTAGATTACACTGGCACACTCACAACAGGAATTCCAAAAATCATCGAAGCCAATATCCCGGAAGAGATGCTTGCGCATTTGGCTGCCATCGAAAAAGACATAGACCATCCCGTTGCAAAAGCCATTCTTGATTATGCCAATAGCAAAAAAAATAATACAGAATTCAAAAGCGTTAATTGTAATAAATCATTTCATGCAGGTGTTACTGCTACGATTGACGATAAAGATTTTGCGGTGGGTAACGCTAAAATGATGGATCGTCTCGGGATAGATGTCAGCGAATATGAAAATGATGTCAAATCAAAACATGCTGAACATGTTATTTATTTTGTTAGCGATCAAACAATTGTAGGGACTATTTTATTAAAAGACCCATTACGAGATGATGCAAAACAAACTGTGCGAGAATTAAAAAAACGCTTCGGAGAAAAGATTTTTGTACGCACAGGGACAAATATCGATAAAGCTAAATTTGCTGATGATTTTGGGATTCCTCTCAATAACATTCAAACAAATTGTTCGAGTCATGACAAAAAAGAATTTGTTGAAAGTTTATCGCAAGCGGGACACAAAGTGGTGATGATTGGCGATGGCGCAAATGATTCACCTGCCATGCTTGCCAGTCATTTCAGCATTGCTGTCCAATCCACAACAAGCGATAAAATCATTCAAGAAACAGCAGGAGCCAGCATTGATAAATCGTCGCTGTGGGGAATCATTATTGCTTTTATGATTGCTGACCAGGCAGCAGCGAATATCAAACAAAGCTTGATCGCCAGCATTCTTTATAATTTATTCTCGATGACCGCATTCGGCGGTTTACTTGTCGCATTGGGATTTGTGGTCAATCCTGGAATTGGCGCTTTATTGATGGTGGTACAAGTTGGATTGATTCTCGCAAATCTTGAACGATTTAAACAGCAAGATGTACCCGTATTAAAACCCGATCCTCTCGAATTTACTAAGGGAACACATGCTCAATTGAGCCCGAGATTAGCTGGAAAAACTCGACAACCTGATTTACAACCTTCACCTTCAGGATCTCTCTGCAATTCATTTTCTCGCCTCCCCCGCTTGGGTTTGCAAAAATTGCGATTTATTTCAACTTATAGACCCCCGCACGCGACTTCGCAAATTGCTTCAACCGTTTTTCGACCTTTGCATAAATAGAATCTTGCAAATAATGTCCTTTTTTATTTTGTTTACCGACCGATCGACCCGTCAATAATTCCATCGCTTCATCAAGCGTTTTAATCGGATAAATAAAAAATTCTTTTCTTTTCACTGCTTCAACAATATCTTCTCGCAACATCAAATTTTTAATATTAATCTCGGGGATCAAAACGCCCTGCTTTCCTGTGAGACCTCTTCCATGGCATATATCAAAAAATCCTTCGATCTTTTCATTCACTCCTCCCACTGCCTGCACTTTACCGTGTTGATCAATCGATCCTGTAATAGAAAACGATTGTTTAATCGGGACCTCTGCTAATGCAGATAATAATGCGCACAATTCCCCGACAGAAGCACTGTCTCCATCTGTCCAGCAATACAATTGCTCGAAAGATATGCTGGCAGATAATGAAAATAATTCTTCTGTACTAAATCGACTGGCAAGGAAATTTGAAATGATCAGCCCCGCTTTGGAATGCATCGGTCCTGCTAAATTGATGTCCCTTTGAATATCCATTAATTTTCCTTTGCCCGCACGTACACGCGCGGTCACTCGTGTAGGATGCCCATACGAAAAATTGCCGACTTTCCTGACCGAAAGACAATTGACTTGGCCGACTTTTTTATCGCTGGTATCAATAACAATGAAGTTTCTTTGAATGTCTTCATAATACAATTCTTTTGTTCTATCCATTCGATGGATCTGTGTTTGAATGGCTTTTTGAACATCGGATGCGTCTACTGTTTTTTTATTTTTTATGCTTGCCCAATAATCTGCTTCTATCACTAGATCTTTAATAAAACGAAAATAAGTTGATAATTTATCGATATCTTCTGTCAAACGAGTGCTTTGATCAATGACTGCGCCTATTGCAGAAACATGAAAGGGACGTAATTTTTCTTCATTTGCAATGGATGCAATTAATCTGGCATACAACAAAATATTTTTAGCATTTCGTGATATTTGTTCGTCAAAATCAATTGGCACTTTAAACAATTTTGAAAAATCGTGGTCATGCTGACATAAAAAATAATATGTGCTTCGTTCGCCAATCAAAATGATTTTTACATCCAGTGGAATAGGCTCTGGATCAAGTGAAATCGTTTTAATCGAGTTGGCCATTTGCTGAGTGGCCTCGATTTTTATTTGTTGGGAGTAAATCGCACTTTTTAAGGCTTCCCATGCGTCGCGATTTTTGATCAATTTGCGTGATTCAATAATTAAAAATCCGCCGTTGGCTCGATGCAAAGATCCTGCTCGAATTAAATTAAAATTGGTTACCAACACCCCTTGTCGCGTTGTATGCTCGATACGTGAAATTAAATTTGAGTAATAAGGATTTTCTTCAAACACCAATGGGGCGCCTTTTAATTGACTGTTATCGACAATTAAATTGATTTTATATTTAACCAGGTCGGCACTATCTGTTTGAAAATGCAATAATTCTGTTTTGCTATCTTCTATAATATATTCACTGGCGTTATCAATAAAATGGGTCTCTACTTTATTGAGATAATCAACCACATTATTAAATTTTGTATATTTTTTTTTAATTTTATTAAAAATAGGATCGATCATTATTTTTAATAATTTAAATTTGAGATCTTTTTCTTTTTCATGCCTTTCTTTGTATAAATAAGGGATTTTATTTTCTTTGGATTTTTTTACAGTTTTTCTTTTTTTGGCGCGTTTCATTTTAAAATAATCATTAATTTTTTTGATACCAATGCGATATTCATCACTTTCAAAAACAGTCACGATGGTTTGACCCAATTCTTCAACCAATGACTTCATATCTTGTTGCAGAACCGCGCCCTTCCCTGCGGGTAATTGCAACGCGAGGGGTTTTTCTGGAAGATCAAAATTGTAGATGTAGCACCAATCGGGCGGAACAGGAAGTTCAGCCACACGATTTTTGAGAAGAGTGACAACTAAAGAATGTTTTCCGATACCCGCAGGCCCCATCGCATATAAATTGTAGCCTTTTTTATTAATATTAATTCCGAAATTGAGTGCGCTCAGCGCGCGCTCTTGGCCGATAAATTCACTCAAGGGTTTTATTTTTTTAGTGGTTTTAAAACCCAGTTGAGTGATATCTAATTGTTGACGAAGATGTCTGTAATTTAATGGATTATATTTTTTCATACATTATCCCATTAATAAGATTCAATAATGACTTTTGTTCCGATTTGAGCAAAATGATAACGAATCCATTCGGCATCATTGACACTGACTCGCACGCAACCATGGCTAATATTAGCTTCGGCTAAATGATCTGAACCGTGCAATCCCTGACTGCCATTAAAGAACATGCAGTAAGGCATTGGCGCACCACCTTCTCCCACCGGATAAATACTCGATATGCAATCACTGTTACCCAGTGAATGAATGCGAAACACGCCAGTTTTGGTGCGGCAAGGACGTCCGATATCGCTGCACCATTTTCCTCCTGCCGTTGCAAGCCCAGCACGAATTAATTTTCCTGAAGGAGTATAGGCGCCCCACACATGAGATCGCGGATTGACAATGATGACTCGCTCGCCGGAAGATGAAATCTGTTTAGGAAGACGTGATTTATAATTCGCACGCCCTGATACGGTGCGTGGTGCTCGATATAATTCATGTTCGACACTCCGTGTGTCGGGCTCATAAAAAACAGGATCGTTTACAGGTTCAACAAACTCAGCAGGAGCATATTCAATATCATTAGAAGAAGAGGTATTTGCATATTCCCAAGCAAAAAGAGAGCCCGAAAAAAACGAGCATGCTAACGGGAAAACAAAGAGCATTTTGATTACCATAGTTGCTCCTCATTTATCATATTATTTCCATCTCTATCTATTTTACTCTGAAAAAAGGCTTCAAAACGGGAGCTCTCTAACTCATTGAATTGTTATTAGTTTACAAACATCCAAATGTTGTGTTCTTCGTTTCTTCAATCACTAAATCTTTTTGTTTCTTGAGGAGTTGATCAATATTGACATTAACAACGAATGCTTCTGAAAAAGAGTCGACAAAATTATTCAAGCCTGTTGTCGTAATATCCATATTATTTTGATTCACTATATCCGCTGTTGTAGCAGAAATAACGGTGTTGTTAACTGCTGCGGATGATGGCGCACTTGAAGTCGATGTAGAAGATTCTGCTGGTGGTGTAGGTGGTGGTACAGGCGCACTTTGCAGTACGAAGTTATTGAAGTAGAAAGGATCACTGATAAATCCCGCTGTGTTTGCAGGGGAATTCGTATAAGTGATCGTGAGTGGTTTATTCGGTAAAACAATAATGCCTCCTCCTGACACAGAATTATTAACTTGTTGTATTTGTGTGAATGAACCAATGCCCAACGAATTACTCGTGATGCTGCCGGAATTTAATTCATGGCCTGAAAGAGGAATGTCTAAAGTCAATATAACCGGTTGAGCATATCCGGTGAAATCAATCGTGTTAACATTAGTCGTATTACCACCGTCAATTGATCCACTCACACTCGCATTCCCTACAAAACTAAATGTGTTAGCATTTGTTCCACCGACCAGATTACCTACATTAGAAAAACTTAATGTGCCACTTAATCCCGATACTCCCAGTGTTCCGCTGTCTGCTGCATTGATAGTCCATGCTTGTGCTGCAGTATTGTTTTGCAAATTAAGCGTGTTATTCCCTGCGCCGCCATCGATTGTTATGTTATTCAGTGCTAATCCATCAGGTAAAGTAAAAATATTATTACCCGCTCCACCTGTCAGATTTAAATCTTGTCCTGTAATGCTGCTGTTGAAAGTGATATCGCCATTTTCCACCCTCACAGTAGGTGATGCGACCGCCAATGTAACAGCGCCTTCAAATGTAATGCTCCCCACTCCAGTCGATGTGACGTCGGCACCCAGAGCAACAGGATCGTTATAAGTTTGTGCGCCGACTGTTGTAATATTGGCTCCAATACTCGTTGAACCATCAGCATCCGTCGTTAAACTATTCAGTGGTATTATTCCACCTACTGTCCCATCAAATGAAGTGACTCCTCCCGTATTGACAGTCAAATCAAATGCACCATCTAACGTTGAAACAAAATCAATATCGTCTTTAATAGTCGATGTCAGAGAAGAGTTACCAGTTAGCGTGACTGGATTATTATAGGTTTGCACTCCAACTGTCGTGATATCGGCTCCAATATTCGTTGAGCCAATGCTATCGGTGATGAGAGTATTGAGCGGCGTTATTTTACCCACTGCGCCGCTGAAGGAAGTCGTCCCTGCTGCACTGACAAACAAGTCAAACCCACCATCTAACGTCGAGACAAAATTGATATCGCTGTTAGATGCCAAAACGGGGCTGGTGGTGAGTGTTACTGGATTGTTATAGGTTTGAGCATTGACTGTTGTGATACTGGCTCCGATGTTGGTTGCACCGATTACATCCGTCGCTAAACTATTCAATGGTGTTATTCCACCCACTGTGCTGTTAAATGAGGTGAGACCTCCTGTGCTGACACTTAAGTCAAATCCACCATCTAACGTCGAGGTAAAATCGATATCCCCGCTGCCGGTAGATTTCAAAAGAGAGTTGGCGGTGAGTGTCACTGGATTGTTATAGGTTTGTACACCGACTGTTGCGATATCAGCTCCAATATTCGTTGCACCGCTTGAATCGGTCGTTAAACTATTCAGCGGTATTGTTCCACCCACGATGCCATTGAATGAGGTAGTCCCTCCTGTACTGACAAACAAGTCAAACGCGCCATCTAACGTTGAGACAAAATTGATATCGCCGTTAGCTCCTAAAATAGGGCTAGCAGTGAGCGTGACTGGATTGTTATAGGTTTGTGTACCTGACGTTGAAATACTGGTTGTATTGATAGTCACTGGGGTATGGAAATCCAGATCATCATTCGCACCACTTGAGCTGATTGTGTGATCTATCGTAAATGCACCCGTACCCGTCGTTTGCAAGATCGTTCCATCACCTAATAAAGCAAGATTTCCTGTTGAAGCCGAATACGAATACAAGATGCCTGTATCAGAGATAGAACCGATTGCTGCTACCATGTCATCGGTTGAAAATCCTGTGGTTCCGGTATTGACCTTAATCATATTGGGCGCCGATAAGTTAAGCGAGGTAATCGATCCACCACTAGCAGGTGCTACATCAAGCAGGTTGCTCACCGTACTCGCGTTGTTAATATAAACAAGATAGGGCGAATTATCGGCTATACCACCTTCGAGAAAATAGAAGAAACCATTATTGCCTGTGTCAACAGCATCGACCTTGCTGCCATTATTTGCCAAACCAATAGGAGTGCCACTGCTGGCAGATGTTGTACCTGCAATAACACGTGGCGTACTCGTGGGATAAAATACTTTGAGATAAGGATAAGAAGTGCCTTCAATGATTCCCCAAGTGTTCGTAAAATCCCAACCTGTAAAACTAGCTGCATGCGTTAAATCAACTGCGCCAGCTGCGCATGAAGTATTACCATAACAACCAGGGTTTGCTGCTGTAGTACTACCGGCCCCTTCACTGTTTGTTTGACCTGAAGTGCCTGCATCCCAATAATTATGGGTAAAAGTCGAGCTACCTGCATCTAATCCAAGGAGTCCGCCGACATTTGTAACGCCTGAGCTCCCTGCTCCGACAGCAACATTTCCGGTGCTATAAGAATCAGTAATGGTGCCGCCAACGGATTTTCCCACTAAACCACCGAGATCAAATACGAGGGAGGGATCTGTTCCAGTGGAACCCACACCGACTGTGCTGTAAGAATTAGAGATTAAACCTCCGTTATTGGTTCCAACCAACCCGCCTGCAGTGATTTGATTTGCAGTACCCGTACCTTGAATAGTCCCTGTGCTAAATGAATTCAAAACACTACCACTCAACACGGCAACGAGCGCTGCTGCATTGGCGTTACTAAACGTATAGTTAATGTTCACGCCTGTTAGGCCTACGTTTTCAATGGTAGAACCCGCATTCGCATTAATAAACAAAGCAGCATCAGATGAGCGATTTATATATAACCCATTAATGATATGTCCTGCTCCATTAAACACACCGTGGAAAGGTGATGAACCATCGCCCAGTGGTACAAATCCATTTCCACTGGTCGTACTGCTTCCCCAAATTTCAGATGGATTCGAGGTACCTGTTAAATCAATATTACTGGCTAACGTGTAATTTGCAGTCGGATGCATCTGAACTAATTGAAGTTGATGTCCATTGCTGATCGTTGTGCTGTATTCAGATTGAAGAATAGGACGTGTGGAAGCACTTGATGTCACCCCATAATTCGGAGTGTACCAAGTGTTAGTAAAATCCCATGCATTAGGTGTTGTCACAAAACCATTAGCTACTTGGGTAAAATTATCTTGGGTCATCATTTGCTGGGTAGTCATTCCCATATAACCCGCTGCTCCCGTGCTGCCCGCGCTGCCGGTTTGACCTGTCGTTTCAGTATCCCAGAAACTATTATTAACCGTTAAAGTTGCACCTGGTCTGATAGAAGAGACTAAGCCGCGTGAAGTACTTCCAGACATCTGACCTGATGAATAGGAGTCAGTGATGGTAGTATTCCCACTCGATACAATTAAAACGAGCCCCCCTGCAGATCCGTTAAGCGTACCAACATTGTATGAATTAATGATTGATACTGTGTCAGTCGTGGAGCGAGTAAGTCCCCCAACACTGCCAAAGAGGGCGGTAATGGTCCCACTGTTGTAGGAGTCTGCAATAGTGCCCTCGGTAATACTTCCTACAAGACCGCCTCCCGCTGCAGCGGCCGTGACAGAAGCAGCATTATATGAGTTTTGAATAGTGGTGCTAGAAGCAATGCCTATGAGACCGCCGACACCGCAGCTATCGCAATTATTCAACAGGGCAAGCTGATTAACAGAGCCAGTGACATACACATTGTTAACCGTGCTGTGATTCGAAAGTGCGGCAAGGCCTCCTACACCCGTATCGGTGCCCACTTCACCACCGCGAATATAAACATTCGTTATCCCTACGTTACTGATAGTGTCAGATGAAATAGCTCCAAAAAGTCCGACATAATCTAAACTAGGATTATTGATATACAAACTATCGATCGTATGGTTTTGTCCATCAAAATTGCCGGTGAAGTCAGTTACCAAATCACCCACCGGTAAAAATCCTGTGCCACTGTTCCAACCACTTGTTGCAGAAGCATCAATATCTTTTGAGAGCGCATAGTTACCACTTAAATTCGTATTCATGTTTTGCAAATCAGTCACATTATTCACAAGCATATACGCCGTGAGTGGATCATTGCCTGTATTGGTATAACTGGTCGGTGATGTATAAGAAGATGGATTGTAGTAAACATTAACTTGACCTCCACCACTCATCTGAATTGTGCCATTGTTCGTCACGATCCCACTGCCAGAACCCACTGCGAAAGCGCCTGTATTATTCGCTTGTAACGTCAAACTAGCGCCTACAGTATTAGAAATAGTCGTTGCAGGACTAATGATGATATTTCGATAAGCACTTAACGTTAATGAATTTGCACTCGACCAGTTAATGGAATTTGCAACAGTGATATCACCCGCTTGTGAACCAGTCGAACCTGTCGTCACGATAATATTGGCTGTTCCCAATGCAGTGACCAAATTGCTAACGTCAACGATTGCATTGTTGCCCGTGGGGGAGAAAGTTCCACCGGAAAGCGATTCATTTACATTGGAACCCCCATTCGAGGCGATAGTGACATTTTCAGGATCGAGCAACCACGTACCGGTTTTACCGAGTGGAGCACTTAAATCAATCGTCGCATCAGCAACACTTAAATATTTTTTTCCTGACGTTTCAACAAAACCGCCGTCACCACCTTGAAGTCCGCCACGTGCTGAAATATTTCCATAAAATTGCGTATCATTGTCCGCCCATACAATTACTTTTCCGCCATTGCCATTTTGAATTGCATCAGCATTAATCTGAACGCCTTTATCGACTTGCGTTGAATAGGCATTGGATTCTGGGCCTTGTCCGTGTTCATTTCCGCCAATCAAAATTTCGCCGCCACCTGCATTTCCACTTGCATCAATCACAGCAGGTGATTCAATGTGAACGTTCTTCGCTAAAATTTTAACTGTCCCGCCGTGTTGCCCATGTTTTTTTCCTGATACATTTATTTTTCCAGCCACTCTGACAACACCATCACCACCGTCTAAAATAATTTCGCCGCCTTGTTGATGAACACTTCTCGCTTGTGCAACACCTTTCATATTGATTGCATTGTCTACCACAGAGCGTGCTGAACGTGCTGTTATAATAATTCTTCCGCCATCAGCAAGAAGTGCGCCCGAGTTTGCAACACCATCATTTAATTTTTTTCCCTGAGGATCCACACCGGCTGATGAAGTTGCTTGATCGACAGTAAAATTCACCAATTGATCACCATATAAATCAACCGTAAATTTATCGCCGGACGCTAAAACAATATTTCCCAAATGAGCTTCAATCGTTCCATCGTTGCGTACACCGGTTCCGACTAATGCCACCAACCCCTGATCCGCTGCGCGAATCATTCCTTCATTGATGACAGAACCTGCATAAGGAGATGCTTTATCAAAAGTGTATTTGCCTGCTAAAAAGTGGGCGTCAGAAATATCACTCGTTGATGCAATAATTCCACCGACATCAACGTGTGCTGTGGGACCAAAGTAAATGCCCGATTGATTGACTAAAATAATTTTTCCCGTTGCAGTGAGTTGACCATAAATTTGAGATGCGCCCATCGTCGGACTAATACGATTTAATGCAATACCGTTTACAGGTTGTTGGAAATGTGTTTTTTCACCTGCGGCAATATTAAAACTTTGCCAATTGATGATGGCTTTATTAGAAGATTGTTGAATGACTTCAACGTTGCCTGATTGTGAGATGCTTGCAGAACCCGCCGCAACAACGCCGCCTTGTGGGTTAGCAAACGTCAACTGTATTGCAGCAAGAGTGCTGATAAAAACAATCAATTGCTTGAATCTAGCTGTTGAAATGATCACGTTACCACTCCTCGTTTATAACCATTTAGTAAGGTTTGTTGTTATAAATTAAGTGTAGTAAAGGATTTGGATTTGTGTGGTTTTTAGAAAAAAAATTTGTTTTGTGTAATCAGTAAATTACATTTTTTCTACTGTTTTGATGCCTAATAAATGCAGTCCGAGTTGTAATGTTCTGGCAACAAGATCAGATAACAATAATCGACTGTGGCAAATGGTTTTGTCATCCTGGGACAGGATAGGACAGTGCTCATAAAACTGATGATAGGTTGATGCTAAATCATATAAATAATCACATAGAATATGCAGCGACAAATTATCACTCACAGAGTAAATGACATCTGAAAAATGTAAAATTTTTACTGCAAGAGTGCGCTCGACTTCCGTGGATAAAATAATTTTTGCATCTTGAATATCTTTAGACGCGATAGATGCTTTTCGAAAAATAGAACAAATCCGCACATATGCATTTTGTAAATACGGTGCGGTATTTCCTTCGAAAGAGAGTAATTTTTCCCAATCAAATACATAATCTTTTACTTTGTCTGAGCGAAGGTCTGCATATTTTAATGCGCCCATTCCCACATCGTGCGCAATTTCTTTTATTTGTTCTTGAGAGAGTGTTGGATTTTTTTGACGAGCAATTTCTTCGGCTCTATTTTCTGCTTCTTCTAGCACAGCAATTAATTTGATGGGTTCACCGCTGCGCGTTTTAAAGGGTTTATTGTCTTTTCCTAAAATCGTACCAAAAGGAATATGTTCCAGACGAATATCATTTGCCGCCCATTTTGCTTTGCGTATGGTTGCAAATAACATGGCAAAATGTTGTTTTTGTCGAGCATCCGTTAAATAAATAATGCGTTTCGCACCCAAGGTTTCAACACGAAATTTTACAGCAGCCAAATCCGTGGTTGCATACAAATAACCACCATCTTTTTTACGAATCAAATAAGGAATAGAAAATTCTTCCAGAGGCACGACGGTTGCATCGTCGCTATCCTGTGCCAATCCCAGTTGAATGAGTTCGTTCACTGTTTCAGAAAGCATCGGATTATAAAAACTTTCACCTCGCACATCGTCTTCTGTCAGTAGCACGCCCAATTTTTCATAAATTTTTTGAAAATAACTGAGGCTCTCTTTCACCAAGGTGTTCCAGATAGCCAGCGTTTCTGCATCGCCTTGTTGCAGAGAAACAACTCTTTTGCGTGCTCTATCTGCAAAATCAGGATCGGCATCAAATTTTTCTTTGGATTTTTTATAGAGAGAATCCAATTGACTGAGAGAATGCGGCGAGGTTTGTTCATTCATATCAAAAAGATATTCAATCAACATGCCAAACTGTGTGCCCCAATCGCCCAAATGACTTTGACGAATGATATGGTGCCCTAAAAAATTCAATATGCGAACAATCGCATCGCCAATGACAATCGAGCGAATATGACCGACATGCATTTCTTTAGCGACATTGGCATTGGCATAATCCACTACAATATTTTGTGGTATGAGAGCCCGCTCTATGCCTAATCGCGCATCATGGGCAACCGATTGAAGCTGTTCTACCAGAAACGCATTATTGAGAAAAATATTAATAAATCCAGGGCCTGATGGCTCAAGAGAGGTAAATAATGGATTATTATTTAATTTTTCGATCACAGCCGTTGCAATATCAATAGGCTTTTTATTTAACTGTTTTGCCAAGCGCATTGCAAAATTCGCCTGATAATCGCCAAACTCTTTTCTCGAGGAAATTTGAATGGTAGGATCGCAGTCTGCGGCAGAATGACCAAACGCTTCTTGAATAGCTGTTTTAAATGTCTCGGTTAACAATGGTTTCATACGATTTCTCGGTATAATCTTGCGGGTATTCTAAAGGTAGAAAAGGAGTTAGAGCAATGCAATTAGATATTATTTCTTATAAAAGCTTGTTGGCTGAAAATCCCACAGCGAAAAAAAATTTAGAAACGGCTTTATTATACAAAGGCATTGTGGGTATTTCTGACGTCCCTGAATTTGAACAGATCACTCGAGCCTATATTGATGCAGCACGAAAATTTTCGATGTTAGAAGACGCAATCAAACAACAATATGCTCCCGATCGAGACACGGGAGATACCGAAGGGTATGAGTTAGGTGCAGAGTGGTTTAAAAATCAAAAAGGCGAATGGCAAATTGATGGCAAGAAAGCGTCTTTTTATGCTCACGTGTCAGATCATCTTAATAACAAGTGGCCGCGAGAAGTCGATTTAAAAACACCGTATCTCGCATTGGGACGTTTAATTTTTGAAACGGGAAAATTATTATTAAACGCAATGGGCCTGAATGAATCTGCAGGATTGAAGCATGAGCTACTCACCGGATATGGGAGAATGCTGCATTACCACAAAGAAACCGATACAACCCATGCGAATCCGGATTGGTGCGGCGCCCATGTCGACCACAGTGTATTTACTGGATTAGTCCCTGCTTATTATTTTCGTCATGGAGTCGAAGTGGATGAACCCGATGAAGCAGGACTGTTCATTCAATCCGACGGCAGTACATCATTTGAAAAGATTGGTGCGCCCGATAAATCGGTTTTACTGTTTCAAACCGGGGAATTTGGTCAGCTAGTTTCAAACGATCGGATCAAAGCAACCAGACATAAAGTGCAAAAATCCATGGGAGAAATCGAACGTTTTACATTCGCCTTGTTTTATGTGACAGCAAACGATGTTGAAATCCAACCTCGCTCTGTTTTGACGCAAGATGCCCGTTATATTCAAAATCAATCGGCGGATGGGCGTATTACGTATGGTAAATGGGACAAGGCTTCTTTTGAGCAGTATAGAGCGCAGAAATAATGGCGGAGGTTCAAAATGTACTGGGATGTTGTTGACGTAAAAGTTGAGGGGAACTTGCTTCTTAATGTTCGCTTTGCGGACGGAACAACCGGTCACGTACGATTTACATTACAGCACTTGACTGGTGTTTTTAAACCGTTACAAGATCCAGAGTTTTTTTCGAAGGTCCATATAGAGAGCGGAGCTGTTGTTTGGCCGAATGAAATTGATCTCGCTCCTGACGCAATGTATCAGGAAATAAAAAAGCACGGAGAATGGGTTCTATCGTAAAAAATATAGAAATACGCCGCACGCGATAAGCTTTCATGTAATTTGGCAAGCAACTTCCCTGATTTCCATGTAATTCGGTAAATCACTTACCAAATTACATACGATTAGCCATAACACTGATTAATCAATAGGTTATATGCGTGTTAATTGGCGTTGCATAAATCAACCCCGTCATGATCTTTCTTCTTTGTGCTATACTCAAAATGACCAAGGTAATATGACTATAGGCAAATCTTATGAAAATCATACCAGCAGGCGAATTTAAAGCGAAATGTCTCCAAATTATGGATGAGGTCGATGAAAAACACATTTCTTTCACCATCACCAAACATGGAAAACCGGTAGCAAGACTAATACCTGTAGATACAACTACAAAAAGTTCTTTTGGATGCTTAAAAAATACGGTAAGCATTCAGGACGATATCATCGCTCCGATCGATGAAGAATGGAGCGCAGCCAAGTGAATGAAATCTTATTGGATACCCATGTCTTTATTTGGTACGTCAATGGCGATGAGATAAACAAACGGACACGAAAAATCATCGACTCCGCAATTCAAACTAACTGTATTTATTTAGCAGGGATATCTCTTTGGGAAGTCAGCATGTTAGCAGTAAAACAACGCGTTATTTTATCTATGCCTTGTTTGGAATGGATGAATCGAGCAAGTCACGAATTGCGTTTGCAAATATTACCCATCACACCAACGATTGCGACAGAAAGCTGTAATTTACCTGGAAATTTTCATGGTGATCCTGCTGATCGTTTGATTATTAGCACTGCGCGCACACATGGCATGACCCTAGTAACACGTGATTCAGCTATTTTAGACTTTGGAAAAACCAAAGTGTTATCCGTTATCAAAGCCTAGGGTCTGTTGACAAACCCTAAATCATTGCCGCAACAATCTAGCATTATCAATACGCTTGTACTGCTTGCATGTCGTTCGGTAAGGATTAATATCTAACCCTCCCCTTCTCGTATAGCGACCATACACGGTTAATTCATCTGGCTGACAATAACGTAAAATATCGATAAAAATTCTTTCAATGCATTGCTCGTGAAACTCATTATGATTTCTAAATGAAACAAGATATTTCAATAATCCTTCATGATCAATTTGATTGCCTTTGTAATCAATCAATACCGTTCCCCAATCAGGTTGATTCGTCACCGAACAATTCGATTTCAATAGATTGGAATAGAGTGTTTCAGAGACAGTTTTATTTTTTGTTCTCAAAAAAGAGGAGTCAACTAGATAGGATGTGCATTTCACATCCAATTCATCCAGACAAATTCCTTCGATATGTGTGAGTAATTTTTCATTGGGAACTGAATCCAGAGAAAAAACACGCACGAAAACAGATGAACCCACTTTGGCTTCGATATCTTTTTGGATAATCGCTTGAATATCTTCAAAACCATCGAATTGAGTTTGATTGAATGAATTGAAATACAGTTTCATCGACTTTGATTCGATAATACAGGGCGAAGCACAATCGTAACTGATCTCAGCCAGCGCTACGACGGGCTTTCCTTTTGGATTCAGCCATGACACTTCATAATGGTTCCAAATATCCATTCCATAAAATGGCAATGGACCTGAAATACCTATTTCATCTCTTTTATTTTTTCTGGGAATAGGAAAAAGAATATTTGCATTATACTGGCTATCGTATTGGACTTCTTTACCGAGTTGAGAATGTTGTTCAATGTTTTTCATAACTATCTTCTTTCACCATAATATCTGCGTAAGATTTTTCTGTAGAGCGGATTTTATTATACGATTTCAGTAATACGAGGGAAATGATCCCTGCAACAAGACCCCAACACGCTGAACCAATATCAAAAAATGAAATGCCAGAAGCAGAAACCAACAGCGTGATTAAAGCCGCTTCCCGTTCACCTTCATCTTCCATGGCTGTCTGCAAACTGCTACTGATCACACTGAACAAGGCTAATCCCGCCACTGCAAAAACTAATTCATTCGGCAATGCATTAAACAACATGACAACAGTGGCTCCAAATAAACCGAGTATCAGATAAAAAATACCCGAGCAAATCGCTGCTTTGTAACGTTCTGCAGGATCAGCATCAGCTTCTTTTCCGAGACAAATCGCAGCGGTAATGGCTGCCAAATTCAAGGCAAATCCGCCAAATGGCGCAATCAAAAGATTCGTGAGACCAATCCAACTCATGATTTTTGAAATAGGTGGATGATATCCCGCCGCATGAATAATCGCTGCACCAGGAATATTTTGTGATGTCATCGTCACAATAAAAAGTGGGATACCAACACTAACGAGAGCTGAAAATGAAAAAACAGGCGCCGTCCAAACAGGAGAAGAAAATGCGATATGAAAATTCTCCAAATGCAATAATCCCTGAAAATAACTGATCATCATTCCCACCAATAAAACGATGAGAATAGAAAAACGGGGAAAGATATTTTTTCCAATTAGAAAAACGATAAACATGGCAAATACTAAAATAAACTGATGCTGCATCGCCGTGAAAATCCCCATGCCAAAATGAAAAAGAATTCCGGCTAGCATGGCAGCGGCCAGTGAACGCGGTATATGAACGATGGTTTTCTCAAAAAATCCAGTCACACCTGATAAAAAAATCAATAGGGCTGAAAAAATAAATGCGCCTATCGCTTCTGGCATCGATACCCCAGATAAACTGGTGATCAGTAAAGCAGCGCCAGGAGTCGACCAAGCCGTTAAAATGGGAACGCGGTAATACAGGGAAAATCCGATGCAAGTGACTCCCATCCCAATGCCTAGCGCGAGGATCCATGAGCTCATTTCTGCTGGCGTAGCACCTGCCGCTGCTGCCGCTTGAAAAATAACGGCGATTGAGCTTGTCACACCGACGAGCATCACAATCAGGCCTGTTGCCAGGTTGGATAAAGAAATAGTTGATTTCATAGGAAATTTATACTCAACTTAACACAGTGATTATATTCGAAATTGCAGTGGCTAAGGATAACACAAGAAAGGGAGCAGGAGTAATCGAAGAGCCATTTTTGCTCAAAGTGGAGGTCTTAGTGATGCTTTAGGCTTCCTAACGCAGTAGGCTTGCACACCGCATCATACCGCTGACTTCCTGGTTATTTAACGTTGGGCTTCGATTCTTTCCTGCTCACTTTCATTATAATGGAATCTTTTTTGTTTATAAATAGATATCGCTTATTGGGGATAACACAATGGATTTGAATACGGCCCAACAAACCTGGCAAAAAATCTCTAAAGAGGTTTTAACACCCGCCATGCCCTTTGAATTTCATTTATCTTTATTCTCACATTGTTATCCCAACTGGCGTGAATCGCCTCACACCGCTGCTGCATGGATGCCAGATCCTGCTGTGATACCGTCATTACATTTATCAGAATGTATGCGAGAGAAAAATCATTTATCTGTCAAAGAATTTCACGCGTGGAGTGTGAATCAATTCGCTGATTTTTGGAAATATATGATCACGAAATTAGATATCGTATTTTCTATAAAACCAACTGCTATTTGTGATTTAAGTCGAGGTGTTGAACATCCCAATTGGTTGGTAGGCGCTCGATTTAATATTGTCGACAGTTGCTTCAACGCAAATCCCGATCACATTGCCGTGATCCAACAAAAAAAACAAGGGCCTATTCAGCGTTTTAGTTATGCGGAATTAAATCAACTCTCGAATCGCGTCGCAAACAGTTTAATAAAAAATGGATTTACAAAAGGCGATGCGATTGCGATTGATATGCCCATGCATTTTTATGCTGTCGCGATTTATTTAGGGATCATTAAAATGGGCGGGATAGTGGTTTCCATTGCAGACAGTTTTTCTCAGGAAGAAACCGCTCTGCGTTTGCGGATTGCCAATACAAAAGGCATTTTCACGCAAGATTGTATTGTTCGAAATGATAAAACAATTCCTCTGTATGAAAAAATAATCACGGCCGATACGCCTATTGCAATCGTTCTTCCAGAAAATGAGCGATTACATATTTCTCTTCGTAAAAACGATATGGCATGGCAAGATTTTTTAGTAAACGAAAATCAATTCGATGCTGAAATGTGTGACGCATCAACACCGTGTAATATTTTATTTTCTTCAGGAACCACAGGAGAGCCCAAAGCCATTCCCTGGACGCACGCAACGGCTATCAAAGCAGCCAGTGATGCGTATTTGCATCATGATATTCATGCAAATGATGTGTTAGCGTGGCCAACGAGTTTAGGTTGGATGATGGGGCCTTGGTTGGTTTTTGCAGGATTGATTAATCAGGCGACCATCGCACTTTATGAAGATATTCCGCGTGATCGTTATTTTGGTGAATTTGTTCAAGATGCTGAAATCACTGTGTTGGGCGTTGTGCCCACATTGGTTGCAGCTTGGCGCCAATCGGGTTGTATGCAAGGGCTCGATTGGCATCGAATAAAATGTTTTAGCTCAACCGGTGAATGTTCTAATCCGGAAGATATGTTGTATTTGATGTCTCTCGCCGGCTATAAACCGATCATTGAATATTGTGGTGGGACAGAGATAGGCGGTGCTTATGTCACCAGCACACTGCTCGAAAATAATTATCCTTCCATTTTTACGACGAAAGCATTTGGATCGGATTTTGTATTGCTGGACGAATCGGGTCAACTCGCAAAACAAGGTGAAGTCGCTCTCATTCCACCTTCCCTTGGATTATCTTTAACTGTATTAAATGCAGATCATCATAAAATCTATTTTGCTGATATGCCGCAGACATCCGATGGGAAAATAGTGCGTCGCCATGGGGATCAAATACAGGAAGTAGCGCCAGAGCGTTATTGTATTTTGGGACGAACGGATGACACGATGAATTTAGGTGGGATTAAAGTGAGTTCTGCAGAGATTGAACGCGCATTGGTTGGTATTGAACACATTATTGAAATGGCTGCCATTGCAGTGGCACCTAAACAGGGCGGACCGAGTTGTCTCGTTATTTTTGCAGCGACAGAGCATGATCTTGATAAAGATGTGATTAAAAAAATCATGCAATCAAAACTCAACAAACAACTCAATCCGCTTTTCAAAATTCACGATGTGGTTTTAGTGCGTGAATTGCCTAAAACCACTTCGAATAAAATTATGCGGAGAGTATTGCGAAAGCAATATTTTTAAAATCGTCATTGCGAGCGTAACGAATTAGACAGTATCCGTCATTGCGAGGAGCGCTTTTTGCGACGAAGCAATGACGGGATACTGTCGCTGGCGCGAAATTAAAAATTGCTTTTTTGTAGGGTGGATTAGCCCCGCACTTGTTGCGGGGCTAATCCACCCTACATTTTAATTTCGCGCCAGCGACTAATTAGCGTTTAACCAATCACAATTTTTTAATGGTTCATTATTCCGTCTATCGGGTCCATAAGACGTTGAAAGAGTCATCGTCAACTGCCCATCACCACAAGTCAGATTTCGTTCATCCAATCTTCCCAATGGATCCACATTTTCACCGTTACTCACGTGCCACAATGTTTCAAATGTGGTGATTCTGTGATTAATTAAAAATTTGCCGTGAGGTGTCGTGAAATCACTGTAAATTTCCGCTTTACCATACGTCAACTGAGTCGGATCATTTCCAACATCTTCAACAGCTGTTTCGAGCGGATAATACGCCACAAATTTGTATGCACTGCTAGCGCCTACTTTCGGCGGAACTTCTCCACCCCAATCTTGTACGTGGTGTGCCGGATCTGTATTTGTTCCATCCCAGAGATTCATGCTCATTTTCATGAGCGCGCCTGACTTGCTGAGTTCTCCACTGGCCAGTTTGGGTGCGAGCGGTAAAAGGTCATACCAAAATGCCTTGAACGCGGAATTTTTTGCAGGGTTCCACGTTGCATCTTGTTGAACCACATTAAAATCTTTTTTTACAAAAGAAGGCGTTGGCAATGATGTAGGAGGGTCTACGGTTAAATTAACCGGAGGCAAATCCAACGTCCAGTAAATACCGGTAGGCAAATAATAGAAATAATAGGTGTAATAGTGATCGAATATATCATTGCCATGAGTGGCCGGCATAAATACTTGATCATTGCTGTGTAGATACGTCGTACCATCATTACCACCATCAATCGATCGGTGGTTATACGTGTTGAATGACAGAGCAGCGCCTGCTTTGCCTTCTAAAAAAGCCTGCACGGTACACTTGTCGGATGTAGGAAGAGCATTCTTTGTTTGGTTGCTATAACATTGACCTTGGGCCAAAGAGTGCGTCTGATCTGGATCGAGCATTTTACCCACGCCCGTAAAACCTGGAGAAAATTCAATATCAACTTCGTGCCAACGTCCTTGCCAAGAGCCACTTTGACCGTAGAGATAAAAACTGCTAATAGCGCCCGGGCTCTCTGAAACACGCATGGTCACTGCGTATAATCCATAACCCGTGGCAACCTCCGATTCCATACCCACCCCTGTTAATTGGTCAGCTTGAGCTGCTGTTGTGAATAAGGCGGTAGCCAGAACGAAATTGAGCAGTTTATTCATAGAATCCTCAATAATGAAAATAAATCGATCATGAATGTAGCATATTTTCATCAATTTGTTCAACTTAGAACGTCTTCCTCCGCAGGCTAGGGTATACATACATCTTTGATAACCGTTCATCAACCTTTATCTGTACGTCATCCCGCGACGCTTTTTAAGCGGGACCCAGCGACTTTTTTGAATTATTTTTGGAATAAAATTTAAGAAAGTCGCTGGGTCCCGCTTAAAAAGCGTCGCGGGATGACGCACGAATTAAAGTCAATTTAAAAACCACGATCTGTGCATACCCTAGCCTGCGGAGGAAGGCGTGCTAAGCCATTTTGTCTCTCTACAAAGGAAATGATCTTGAGGGAGTGTTGTTCACTTAAGGATTTTATCGACCCAGCTCGCATAACTTTCGATATATTTCTGCAGAAATTTTCGAGTCTCTTCTTTTGCAATATTTTGATTGGCATCGAATAAATTAGCAATATCGCCGATATAAGCTTCTGGCATTTGCATACAGAGAATATCTAAAAACACGAAAGATTGACGCAGATGTTGATTCGCTCCAAATCCACCGATCGCGCCCGGAGAACCGCTGATGACAGCGCCTGGTTTTCCGCCCCAAACACTTTTACCGTAAGGCCGCGACCCGACATCGATCGCATTTTTAAGCGGTGCCGGCACAGAACGATTGTATTCAGGCGTCACAAATAAAACGCCGTCCATATTTTTCATTTTTTCTCTAAACGCTGTCCATTCGGCCGGTGGATGTCCTTCATCATCTGGATCTTGGTTATACAATGGAAGCTGGCCAATTTCGATGATTTCCATTTTGAGAGAAGATGGCGCGAGTTTGATAAGCGACAAAGCCAGTTTACGGTTCCAAGATTCTTTTCTGAGGCTACCCACAATCACACCAATTTTTTTCATTTTATTTTCTCCCTTAGAACCTGTTCAATATCCTTTCGCATTCACCTCAAAATCACCCACATATTCTGCAGCTCGACGCACACCTGTTTCCAGTCGACCATCCGAATACAAATCGACCCAACGATACCCAGGTGGCAATTTATCTAATGCAAAATCTTTACTCTCTGGCTTGAATTGAATACAGGTTGAAGGAGCAGAAAAATACTGAATTCCATTTTTTTTGCCCTGATGCTCTTGATGAACGTGTCCGAACAAAATGGTGTGCATCTTGGAAAAATATTTCAGTACCGACCATAAATCATTTGCGTTGGTTAATCCCAGATTATCTAACCATGCCGATCCCACTGGAATCGGTTGATGATGAAAAACGACAATCCCATAATGTTCAGGATACATTTGTAAACAATGCTGCAAAAACTGAAGCTGCGCATTATCCAAAAATCCTTCAACAGCCCCTGGTTTTTGGGAGTTAAGCAAAATGAGGTGCCAGTTCTTTAAAACAATATGTCGATGATGCGTGATATTTTCGAGCGGATAAACGGTATTAAGCATGTTGGGATCATCGTGATTACCTGCAACATAATAAATAGGAACGTCGAATGTCTTCATTCGATCTGCAATGTGAACATAAGACGCCTTAGATCCGTCTTGAGAAAGGTCACCGCTCAGCAATATTAAATCGGGCTTTTTATCAGTCTTTAAAAGATCCAATGCCGCTTCAAAACTGTCATGGGTTTTAATCCCCAAAAGCGCTTTTTCTCGTTCTGCGAACAAGTGAATATCACTGATTTGTACTATTCTGAACGGCACTTCTTTATCCATTTCATGTCCCTTTTGATTTCATCCATATAGCCTCATCTTAGCATATCAGTTCGCATTTTGAACTCTAATGGGTATAATCTGTCGCTAAAGATTTAACTCTCGTGAGGATATATCCGTGAAGTCTGATAGAAAAATAGTCATTGAGCAAAACAAACGATTTTCCCAATCCGCCCTATGGCGTTTACAGCGGGAATATTTTGACAAAGAAGGTATCAATGCATGGGTCAATCAAGTTCCTTTTTACATTACCAGCAATCCATTTATTGCGAATAGTTATGCACGGTTAGTCTTAGGTTTTATTCGTGACTGGACACGACAATATCCTGACTCCAAAAACCATCCTTTTTATATTATGGAATTGGGCACAGGCTCGGGTCGATTCAGTTATTATTTTGTAAAAACATTAAAAAAATGTTTGGAAAGTGCTGGAATGTCCGATGTGACATTCTGTTATGTGATGAGTGATTTCACAAAACATAATATGCAATATTGGGAATCTCATTCAACCCTGAAACCGTTTGTTGAAAGTGGATTAATTGATTTTGCCATGTATGATATGGAAGCAGAACGTCCTATCACTTTAGTCAAAAAAAATATTCGACTGGCCCCCGAAGTATTAGTCAATCCGTTGACTGTGTTTGCTAATTATATTTTCGACACGATCTCTCATGATTCTTTTGCTGTGCATGAAGGGAAACTTTACGAACTCTTGCTTACGTTATCCACCGATGAAGCAAACATGGAAAACAACCGCCCTGTTTCAATGGAAAAAATCGCCGTGGATTACAGTGTGCATGAAATTAAAAATGCGTACTACGGTGACCCTCACTTAGATAATATTTTAGAGATTTATAAAAAATCCCTGAAAGAATCCAGTTTTCTTTTTCCGATTGGATCTTTTCATGCCATTAAATTTTTGAAAAAATTATCCAATAATAAATTATTTATTGTTTCAACGGACAAAGGATATAGCACCGTTGAATCATTAGATAACTTGGGTCATCCGTCTATTTCGTTCCATGGTAGTTTCTCAATGATGGTGAATTTCCATGCGATTTCGGAATATTTTAAAAATAGCGGTGGCGATGCTTTTCTACAAACATCACGACGCGGAATTAAAACCTCTGTCTTTGCCAGTGGAATGAATTTCGCAGATATGCCGCAAACTACGATGGCGATTCAGGATTATGTGGAAGGATTCAGTCCCAGTGATTATTTTACACTGCATCGTCGCATGAGTGATTCATTCCAAGAATGTGCGTTAGAAACGATTGCTTCCCACATGCAATTGGCCGGTTGGGATCCGCATATTTATTTGAAATTAGCGAGCCGTGTCACATCGCTTGTGAAAGAATCCGACATGGAAAGCATCCAGTTTATGGCAGCTAATATGCCTAAAATGGCTGAAAATTATTACCATATGCCAAAAACAGAATGTATTTTGTTTGAGATTGGCGTATTTTTTCATGCGATCAAACAATACGATCAGGCTGAAAAATATTATCAATTAGCACAGCCGTACGTAGGCGAACAATTCGGGCTGTACTACAACTTGGCGCTTTGCCAGCATCATCTTAATCATCAAGAAGCAGCTTTGAAGAGTTTCAAACATGCTTTATCCTTAGATGATCAATCAAAAGAAACGGAAGAGTGGATTACTTATCTTGAAAAAGAAATTGCTGGAGAGGACAACAAATAGGACCTAATCGTGCAGACTATTGCGAACGTTCACTTTAAGGATCGACAACTTATCTGCCAGGGCGAATGGAATCTTTCCCATATTCCCAGCTTAAAACAATCATTCGTAAAAATACCGCTGCCATCGGGAGGTGAAATCACCATCGATGGCAGTCAGGTTACACAAATGGATACAGCCGGTGCGTGGTTACTTCTTGAGTGGACTCGCCAACTCTCTAATAAAAAAATCATCTCTTCTTTTATTAATTTTCCTGAGCCGACACAAAAGCTCATTCATTTTATCCAAAAGCGCGAGCCTCATTCTGAAAATCTTCCACCAGTCGAAAAACTGGATTGGCTGGCTCGTATCGGAAAAATGGCAATCGAACAATGGGAAGAATTTTATCTTTACCTTTCTTTTGTCGGTCGACTATCGATTGAATTATTGCGCATCTTGAAAAACCCAAGCCATATTCGCTGGAAAGCATTACTCAGCAGCGTTTATAAAACGGGGTATCAGGCTCTACCGATTATTGGTTTATTGTCATTCATGATCGGTGTGGTGCTCACTTATCAAATGGGCGTGCAATTACGTACTTATGGCGCCAATATTTTTATTGTGGATTTATTGGGACTCGCTGTATTGCGCGAATTTGGGCCCTTGCTCACGGCGATTATGATTGCGGGTCGTACGGGTTCTTCTTTTACAGCAGAATTAGGACTCATGAAAACCAATCAGGAAATTGATGCACTCGATACGATTGGCGTGACGCCCAGTGAATTATTACTCTTGCCTAAAATTTTTGGTTTATTCATTGCATTGCCTCTCTTAACCATTTGGGCCGATATATTTGGTATTTTGGGCGGGATGGTCATGTCAAACAATATGCTCAATATTACGTGGTATGATTTTCTCGGTCGTTTTCAACATCAAATTCCCGTTAAAGCACTTTTGATTGGACTCGGGAAAGCACCTGTTTTTGCACTGATTATTTCAAGTATTGGCTGTTTTCAAGGAATGTCCGTCAAAGAAACAGCGGACAGCATCGGTAAAAATACGACAAAAAGCGTTGTCTATGCGATATTTTTTATTATCGTTGCAGATGCTATTTTCTCCATCCTCTTCAGTAAATTACAATTATGACGACTACTCGCCCGATTATTCACATACAACATTTGAAAACGTATCTGGGAGATGCGTGGGTTCATAAAGATCTTAATTTAGAAGTCAAAACAGGCGAAATTCTCGTGATCGTTGGCGGAAGCGGTAGTGGAAAAACAGTATTGCTGCATGAAATGCTTGCCTTACAACCGCCCACTTCGGGATCGATTCGAATCTTTGGGCATGAATTAACAAAAGCCAATGCTGAAACACTGTTAGCTATTCAACGTCGCTGGGGTGTTTTATTTCAACAAAATGCTTTATTCAGTTCCCTCTCTGTTTTAGAAAATGTTTCTTTTCCCTTGATTGAACATACCGAGCTCGACGAAAAAACGATTCAAGAACTCGCTTTATTGAAAATTGTGCTCGCAGGATTACCGATCGAAGCAGCTGTCAAATATCCTGCTGAATTAAGCGGCGGCATGCAAAAACGAGCGGCCCTGGCACGCGCCATCGCGCTCGATCCAGAGTTATTATTTTTAGATGAACCCACCGCAGGACTCGATCCTAACAAAGTGATTGCCTTTGATGAGTTAATATTAAACTTGCAGAGCACGATGGGTTTGACTATCGTAATGGTAACCCATGACATTGACAGTTTAAAACGCGTTGCCAATCGCGTCGCATTTTTAGGCGAGGGAAAAGTGTTAGCGGTAGAGCCGCCCGCCCAATTAATGCAAAACAAACACCCTCTCATCCAAGAATTTTTTAACGGTCAACGGGAACAATGACAATGGACACAAAAGTCAATTATGCAGTGGTGGGTACTTTTGTTATTGCTCTCATTGCAGCCATTGTTCTCAGTGTTATTTGGCTATCCTCTGGATTAAATATCCATGAATATTCCATTTATCAAGTGAATATGGAAGAAGCCGTCACAGGATTAAGTAAAGACGCAACGGTTGAATACAATGGCGTAAATGTCGGCTCAGTAAAAAGCATTACACTCAATAAAAAAGATCCTCGCTCTGTCCAGTTGTTATTGAACATTCACAACGACACCCCTATCACATACGGAACATCTGCCTCATTAGCGACCCGTGGATTGACCGGTATTACCTACATTGCCCTAAAAGATAAGGGGAATGATTTAAGGCCCTTACAAGCATTAGAAGGTCAAACCTATCCTATTATCAGCACGTCGCCATCGTTATTATTACAATTGAATACAGGACTACAAAAATTAACTGACAGTTTGGCTCAAGTGAGCAACACCTTTAAAAAATTATTTGATCAAGAAAATCTCGTGTCGATCAAGGAAACACTCATCAATATGCGAAAAATTACGGACACTCTGGCTGCTAACAATGAAAAATTAAACACGATCTTAAACAATACCAGTGTGGCAAGCCAACGTCTTCCCTTGCTGTTGCAATCCAGTGCGCAAACACTGCAAGTATTTCAAAATCAAACGCTTCCCGAAACCAATCGCATTATTGCGAACCTTGATACAATGACTGATAATCTCAATGGATTGTCTGCAGAATTACGCGATAATCCATCCATTTTAATTCGTGGGAAACAACCACGAACTTTGGGCCCAGGTGAAAGATAATGAAAATTTTATATTGGTTGTCGATCACATTGATAACAGGCTGGCTAATCAGTTGCACGATGTTTTCTCCCGTGCCTGTCGATTCGCAAAATAAATATGTGTTAAACACGCTACCTCATGTGCAGGTGAAAAAATCACAACGACGAATGACGTTATCTGTTGCACGGCCCGATAGTCGTGCACCCTATCGAACCAAACAAATTGCTTACAGCACACAACCGTATCAAATTGCTTATTTTGCCAAAAACAGTTGGGTCAGTTATCCCGCTGAAATGCTGCATGCATTGATGATTCAATCACTGCAAAATACGCATTATTTCCATGCCGTCATTGGTCCCTCTATGAGCGGAGAATACGATTACAGTTTGAATACGCAATTGGAAAGTTTATTGCAAGATTACACGCATCGCCCAGGGATGTTGCGTTTAACCGTTCGAGCGGAGATCGTGCGTGTCTCAACGAATAAAATCATTGCGACAAAACAGTTTGTCATCACGGAACCCATTGCGCAGCCATCGCCCTACAGTGGAGTGACTGCGGCAAATCGAGCCACTGCAGAAATGCTTCAACAATTGACTCAATTTTGTTTGAATACCATTTAAGGAAAATAATATGAAACTCTATTTTTCAAAAGGGGCTTGTTCCTTAGCCGTACGAATTATTTTAAATGAACTCCATATTCCCTGCGAATATGAATCCGTCAATTTAAAAACAAAAGAAACGGTCAATGGTGCGGATTTTTTTAAAATCAATCCCAAAGGAGCCGTGCCTGTTTTGCAGTTAGATGATAAAACGATTTTGACGGAAAATGTAGCAATCCAGCAATATTTAGCAGATTCCAAAAAAGCAGACGCGCTATTGCCATCGATGGGAGTACAACGCTATCACGTCATTGAATGGTTAAGTTTCGTTGCAACTGAGTTACACAAAGGGTGTGCGCCTTTTTTTCATCCTGGTATCCCCGCTCAAGTCAAAGATGACATTTTTCGTCCTGCTCTCATCAATAAATTAAAATTTGTGGATCAGCAGCTCGCAAAAACTTCTTATTTAACAGGTGATCATTTCTCAGTGGCTGACGCGTATTTGTTTGTGATTTTAAGTTGGCTCCCAGCAACTCAAATTGATATTAAGCAGTTTCCGCATGTGGAAAAATATTTTGAGATGCTTAAGCAGCGGGAGTCCGTCGTAAAATCTTTAAAAGAAGAAGGACTAGCTTCATAACTACACGTAATAGTCATTGCGAGGAGCGTTTTTTGCGACGAAGCAATCCAGAAAGATATTGCAAAAATCTCCTGGATTGCTTCGCTACGCTCGCAATGACGAAGTGGAAAAGTCGAAGATATTAATTAGTTGTACTTTCGCTTGCATGTGTCTTCTGAAAAACCACCATCAATAAAAAACTGATAAAACAGAGCACGCCTGCTGTCCACAAGGGAACTCGAAGACTGATATAACCTAATGGTCCCGCGATGAGTCCTCCCACGGTCCAAGTGAGTGCGCCAATCGAACCTGTCACGCCCATGATCCATCCCTGTGATTCATGATTGGCTAAATTAGAAAAGAGACCCAGCGCAATAGTAAAGCAAATTACATCACTCGTCGCATTTAAAATACTCCATAACCACTGTGCCATTTCAGTGTGAGCCAGTGCTGCACCCACGTTCGCAATCCCCATCGTAAAAATAAAAAAAGCAAATAATTTTGTTTCACTCGAAAATAATCTCAAAATAAATCGCACAACTACACTGGTGGTTATAGCAAAAACAATTCCCACAAATGAAACAAATAACCCTAATTTTTCTGCAGTATAATGATACTTCTCCATGAAAAACCAGTTAATCGTTTGATAATAAAGACTCCATGCCAGTACGAAGCAAGCGTGTAAAATAGAAAGCAATCGAAATTTTTTCTCTGCAAAAGCCGCAATAAATAATCTAAATCCTTTTGTTAAATGAATAGCGTGAGGTGATTTTTCCGATTCTGTTTCTTTTAAAGTAAATTGCAATAAGATGGCATTAAGAAATGAAACACCCGCCGCAAAAAAGAACGGTGTCTCATACCCAAACCAAGAAACAAGGCTTTTTTCTGCAGTGATTCCACCGATTGCCGGTCCCAGAATAAGACCAATGGAACAGCTAAAAACAACCCATGCCAGATTTTTTGTTCTGATTTGCGGCGTCGGACTGAGATCAATAATTGCAGCTGTCGCGATGGATTGTGTCCCCGCAGCCAATCCAGCCATTGCGCGGCTTGCTAACAGCATCAATAAACTATTTCCTAGCACACCGATTGCAGCAACAATATAACTGAGTCCACTACCAATCAGGCATATCATTAATATTTTTTTACGACCAAATCTGTCTGACAAATCTCCTAAAACAGGCGTACTAAAAAACATAAACAGTGGAAAAATTCCCAGAGACGCGCCATACAAAAAATCACGCCAGATAGCTGGCGTGCCAATAGGAACCATTCCACTGCTGGGTTGCAGGATAAGTGGTGTTAAAACAGGTAACGCCAGAATAATTCCCGCCACGTCGAGGAAAATAACCATAAAAAGAGGAAGCAACAACGTGATGTTTGTTTTAGTCTGATTCATATTAACCACCAATCGTCAACAGACCCTAAAATAATTTATTAATTAGCAAATAACGCCTGTGCTCTTTTCCTGATCTTTGCAGGTGTCACATCTTCTACGTGCGTCGCAATAAACCAGGTATGTCCAAATGGATCTTGTATTCCAGCACTTCTGTCACCATAAAACATATTTTCAATTTCACGAGTCACTGTCGCACCTGCGGAAACGGCTTTTTTAAAAACCGCATCGACATCTTTGACATACAAGTGAATGCTCACACCCACTGGACCTCGTGGAGCAACAGCACCTTTTTCGGGACACTCATCCGCCAACATAATCATCGTATCTCCGATTTTTAATTCAGCATGCCCGATTTTATTGCCATGTTCCATGCGCATCCGTTCTTTGGCACCAAATACTTTTTTGTAGAATTCAATTGCTTTTGCCGCGCCATTTAAAATCAGATACGGTGTGACATTGTTGTAACCTTTCGGAATAGCCATCACTTTTTTCTTTTTCGGTTTTGACTTCATTTTTTTGGCAGAAGGTTTTTTAATCAGCTTTTTCACAATTTTCTTTTTTTTCAGCGGTGATTTTTTTGAACGTTTCATTTTAGATTCCTCTGTATTAAATAATTAATTCGCACCAATCGTTTCAAATTCCACTTCAACATTATTTCGTGTTGCATGAGAATAAGGACAGATTTTCTCGTGTGCCTCTTTCACCAGTGCAGACAAATCGGCTTGCGGTAAACTTTTATCTTCTACACGCATTTTTACCGACAATGCAAAACCGGTTGGCTCACGTTTACCAATCGAAACACTGCACGACACTTTCGCTTGTGAAGCATCCTTTTGATGCTGTTTCGCAACAAAATCCAGTGCGCCTCCAAAGCAAGCTGCGTAACCTGCCGCAAACAAATGTTCTGGCGTAACAGTATCCGGTTTGCCAGGTCCGCCTATTTCCTTTGGAACAGACAGATTCACTTTTACTGCGCCATCCGCTGTTTCGCTCTGTCCATTTCGCCCACCGATAGCTGTGGCTGTTATCGTAAAAAGCGGTTTGATCTTATCCATACAGCATTCCCCTCCTTTTTTTAGACAGGTTGGAATATACATCAATTTACAAAACAACTGAATTTTTTTTAGGGTTGCGATATAATGTGGGTGATATTTTTATCATTCATGGAGGTTTTTCATGCGTAAGATTCGCACTGCTCTTTTGATATCCACGTCGTTTCTGTTACTCCAGCCTATTTTTGCAAATGCTATGATGATGTCAGATGATGACAGTAAGCCTTGTATGATGGTTGCAAAAGCCTGTGTTCATGCAGGTTATACCCAACACGGTTCAGCAGATAAAGGTTTTTGGAAAGACTGTATGAAACCTGTGATTATGGGTATGTCAGTAAAAGGCGTGAGCATCGATGCTGATGTAGTGAAACAATGCCGTGCAGATAAAATAGAACACATGAAGAAAGAACTAGCTGAGCTTGAAAAAGTTTCTTAACAGGTCACATCATCCTGGGGCGTTTTTTTAAAAGCACTCCTCAGGATGATTTCTTCATTAATTGGGTATTTTCCATTCTCCATTAATCCGACAAAACTGATAAACTGATTGCCCCGGGACTCCGTGCGCCTCGCTCACGATTTTCAATTGACGGCATTTCTTACCGTTTTGGGTGGTTGTATTGAAAGGCATGAAATAACCATGCGCACCGGTTTGAGGATTATTCCAGCTCACTTTGACATTATCCCTTGCGCTGTTGAGTGCTTTGTTTGCAGTCTGTTCGGAGATGGCCCAATCTGCTTTCGTAAAATAATAAACAGATGAATAAGCTAAAAATGAGAGGTTAAAGGCATACGCAGAAGTGATTGTTAACACGCTGACAAATAATCCCAATAATAATTTTTGCATCGCAAACCTCCCTATTAATCACGAAGGAGAACTCAAATGTTAATTGCAATATCAACTTACACAAAATCGCTTGAAGAAGTCGATGTTCATCGCAAGCCACATGTCGACTATTTACAAGCTTTTATCTCAGCCAAAAAATTACTCGCTGCAGGCAGACAAACACCACCGACCGGGGCCATCATTATCGCGAGAAACCTGTCACTCGACGCATTCAAAAAAATATTAGATGAAGACCCCTATTGTCTAGCTGGCGTGGCTGAATACAAAATCTTGGAATTCAACCCAGTGTTATGTGATGAAGCATTCCGTACTTTTATTTCCTGACAAGCTCCGTGACGCGATAGGCTGCGGTACTGCAGCCTATGCGTGACGGCCGCTCCCACTCCGTATTTGTTAATTATAACATTCCTCACAAGGGTCGATTGGTTATTAATTGAGCAGCTTAGCACGCCTTCCTCCGCAGGAGGAAGGCGTGCTAAGCTTTTTTGTTTTGTAACAAAGTCAGAGGATCGTATGAAAAAATTACCTAAATTAAATCCTGGCGACAAAGTTGAAATCATCGCACCCGCTTCCCGCTGCAGTGATTTGCATTTAACTGAATTAAAAACATTACTCACTGGTTGGGGATTGGATTGTATTGTTTCTCCCAATATTTTTGGGAATGATTTGTTGTGCGCTAACACAGACACCATCCGTTTCGAATCGCTGAAAAACGCTTTATTTGATCGAGAAACAAAAGCAGTCATTTGCGCGCGCGGCGGTTATGGTTGCATGCGTCTCATTCCTGCATTATCAAAACTGAGCGCGCCCACGCTCCCAAAATTATTTGTAGGGATGAGTGACATCACTGCCCTAAATTTATATTTACAGCAAACTTGGCAGTGGCCTGTTATTCACGGCGCTCTGGCTAAAGATAAATTTTCTCCTGAGTCCATTGAATCACTTCGATCTATTTTGTTTGGTGCAACCACACAAATCACATTTTCAGCACTTCCTCTGAATAAACATGCAAAAAAAAATCGACTCATTGAAGCGGATATCACGGGTGGGAATCTCTGTTTGATACAAACCAGTCTCGGTACACAATGGGAAATTGAGAGTCGCAACAAAATCATTTTTTTAGAAGAAACCAACGAGCGGGGTTATCGTGTCGATCGAATGCTTGAGCATTTAAGACAAGCCAATGTATTTCATCATGCCGCTGCAATTGTATTAGGGGATTTTCTGGAAGGAAATGAGCCCAACGGAACATCGTTAGTTCAGCCTGTACTCGAACGTTTTGCACAATCTTGCGATATTCCCGTGCTGCACATAAAAGGAATCGGCCATGGCCACGTGAATTTTCCGATTCCGTTAGGAATACTTGCCCAGCTTCAATTAGGAAAACAGATCAATCTCGTTTGCTCCCTTTAACTAGTCGCTGGCGCGAAATTAAAATGTAGGGTGGATTAGTCACTGCAAGGAATTTGTCATGCCAGCATGCTTTTAGCTGGCATCCAGCGACTTAAAGACACTGGATGCCAGCTAAAAGCATGCTGGCATGACAAGGTGTTGGCTTATCCAGAATTCGAGTTCCTCGCAATGACGAGCTTAAGATGCACTAGCGCGCGCGTTTTACAATCCCCTCAAATGTTTTTTCTGATTGACCATCTACAATCATAAAACGCGGTTGAGCCATCGGTCGATACGTTTTATTCGCCGCCTCAGCATCAATGCTAAATGCCATTTCATAACCCGCGTTTTTGGCTTCTTGCTCTAAGTAACTATCATAAATTCCAAATGGCCAGGCCAATAAAGTAATTTGCTTACCTAATTTTTCTTCTAATATTTTTTTGGATGTGACTAATTCTCTTGCTACCAATTTTTGAAAAGCACTCTCAGAAAGATGTCTTTTCTCTTGTTTAAAATTGGGATGAGAATACGTGTGTCCTTGTATATCAAACAAACCACTCTCTTGCATTTTTTTTAATTCATCCCACGTCATCGCATTTTTCCCTGTAGAAATCGTTTCAGGATAAATAAAGAGCGTCACAGGGATGTGATATTTTTTTATGATAGGAAATAAATAAACATAAGCTGACTGCCAACCATCATCTACCGTAATCACAACCGGTTTTGCCGGCAGCGATGTCCGATCTCCCTTTAAATATGCAACCGCTTCTTTCAATGGAATGACCGTGAATCCATGATCTTCAATCCATTTAATTTGCGATTCAAATTTGTTGGGAGTTAAATTCATGCTGCCCGGTTTGACGGGATTAAAATTGTGATAACACAAAATGGGAATGCTGACTTGATTTTCTGCAAAAACCGCACCCGAAAAAAACGCTGTCATCCCTATCAATGCAATAAGAATCCATTCTTTGAGAAAAGACATAGTAGTTCTCCAAATCAAATCCAAATTAATTAATAATCGTATGCAACACCAGCGCGGGCGGCATTAATCGATTTGTATCGGGATCGAGATAGCTGTAAAAACAACTGATTTCTCTGCCATGCCCTGTGTTTTCAACACGCTCTTTTTGAAACTCAAAAGCTTTTCCCTGATCGGTGTAATAAACGATTCCACTCCATCCGGATAATTGTTGAAAATTACATTCTCCATTACGACAATTTCTGACTTTATCTGCGGGGGGACATTGACTGGCAAACACAGGAGTTAAGAAAAAAAGCAGGCTCACAACAAATCCAATTTGACGAAGCAGCATAACCTTACCTCCCAAATAATGCATGATCTTATAGTGTAAAACAGAATGGCTCTTCTTACCAATAAGCTGGTAAGCACGGCCTTGATCGAAGCGTCATCCCGCGACGCTTCCCGCTTAAAAAACGTCGCGGGACAAGCTTTAAGCGGGAAGCGTCGCGGGATGACGCTTCGGTGGAGGCCGTGGATACTGCTAACTTAATGACAATGTGGATGGGGTTACAATCAAGGAGAGCATCACCACGGCAAAAAAAATTGTTTTCCAGCTCAAAATGGGTTATAAATGGCCAACAAATTTAACTCAAACGACACAATAATGACTCGCCCTATCATGCAAAACACCA
>Ga0207003_1026_pt1 | contig 46594 bp, 57 predicted proteins | sample Alteio_BWMinCont_89_FD_153474 | JGI IMG/M metagenome (GOLD analysis project Ga0207003, IMG submission 153474) | Enriched cells from forest soil in Barre Woods Harvard Forest LTER site, Petersham, Massachusetts, United States -... | ecosystem: Environmental > Terrestrial > Soil > Temperate forest >...
AGGAAGAAGGCTTAACGTTGCGGCACAAGCCGCGACGGAAGCGTCGGGCTGCGATGCATCGGCGCGAGCGTTTCCGGCCCACGGCACCCAACCAAGTGTGGGGGTTGGATTTTGTAGCCGACCAGTTAGCCGACGGGCGACGCTTCCGAGCGCTGACCATGCTCGACGTGTTCACGCGGGAAAGTCTTGCCATCGAAGTCGGACAGAGGTTAAAAGGGGAAGACGTGGTGGGTGCACTGAATCAGATTCGGCAGAAACGCGGAGTTCCAAAGCTTATCTTCTGTGACAACGGATCGGAGTTTACCAGTCAGATCATGGATCTTTGGGCATATCACAACCGGGTGCAGATCGACTTCTCGCGGCCAGGAAAGCCGACCGACAATGCGCACGTGGAGTCGTTCAACGGGACACTGCGAGCGGAGTGTTTGGACGTGCATTGGTTCGCGACGTTGACCGAGGCCAAGCAAATCATCGAGGACTGGAGGCAGGAATACAATGGGAGCCGTCCTCACAGATCTCTGGGAGAACGAACGCCGAGTGAGTTCGCTTGTCAGATCGCTTTGAAGGGCGATCTGCCAAGCTCACAAACCGTCGGAAACTCACCTTGAAAGTGTTACAGAAAAAGGGGACCGATCACCGTTGCCGGCCTTGTCCAAGATCGACGCCGTAAGAGAAGTAGCAGGCCGGGCTCCACTGGTTCGGATCTTGCGTTTGTCGTTGCGCTAACGAGTACTTCCCGGTAGCTATCCGCTCGTTTTTCCGCAGCTTGCTATGCGGCCTTCTTCTGCCCCGCCTTTAACTTCGCCCACCTTGCTTTTTGAAAAGCTGCGATCTTCCTGCGGGCTGCTACTGACATAGTGCGCTTCATGGAAGCCGAATGTGTTGTTTTCGCTGTCTCCGCTGGTTGTGATTCTTTGTGAGCTTTTGCCCATCTCGCCCGTTGTGCCTGTGCCATCTTGCGCCGTGAAGCCTTCGATATTACTCGGGTCGGTTGCTTTGCCTGCCGGAATGTTCCCGAACCATTTAGCGACTCGATTACTGAAATCGCTTGATCCAACTTCTCCACCTGCAACTGCGCCTGCTTGCGCTCAGCACGAAGTTGCTGGAGCGCATTGTTAAGGTTTCCCATTGTTCCCCCTCAGTATTTGACAGAGAAAAATATTGTATAGGACTGGAGTGACTTAACGTTGAGTGACGCGCATTCTTCCGCCTCATAGGTCTTGGGCAACCCTTGACTTGAGTCGGGGTCTAGCCCCATCCATGGGTGTAAAATTGTTACTGTGTTTGAATTCACAATCCTTTTCGAGGTAGGCGATGAATCTCAAGGTGCCTTTTACTCGATTGCAGTTGCCCGTAGTTCTAGTCGCCGGCTTGTTCCTTTTTCATGATTGGGCTCCCCTTGCAGTTGGCCAGTCTGCGCCTGCGGCAGGGGTTCCCGTGTCGGTCAATGCGATCACGCTGTCGGTTGCCCCTAATCCAGCCAAGGTGAAACAGAAAGTCACCCTGACTGCCAGGGTTACGACCAACAGCAAAGCTGCGACCGGAGGCACCGTCACCTTTTTCGATGGCAAGTTGCCGTTGGGCAGCGCACAGGTGGTAGGAAAGAAGCCAGCGAAGGGGTACAAAACTGGCACGGCGATATTGACTGTGATCGTGTCACCGGGTCCTCACGCCTTGACGGCGGTCTATGGAGGAACAGCTGGCTCGCCGAAGATAGTGCGTTCCAAACGCGTGGCGCTCAAAGTAACAGGGAAGACAGGCAGCACGACCGTACTCACGGCCAAAGCAAATGTCAAGCACCCCAAGAACTATGATTTCACGGCGAGTGTGCGCGGTTTCGGACTGGCAGTGCCAAGAAATATGGTGGACTTCACTGATATTACAACTAGCACCGACCTGGGCACAGCGCCGCTTGATCCAAAGACGGCATCGCACAGCTTTGGCAAGGCGCTCGTCACGAATGCGTCGGGGATGCCCGTGCAGTCCGTTGTCGCCGATTTCAATGGCGACGGCTTTCCCGATGTCGCCACCGCAAATGCGGTATTCGGTACGAGCTCAATGGCGGTGTTCCTCGGTAAGGCGAACGGCGAATTCCAATCGCCGGTCTCTTATCCGACTGGATATTTCACTAGCGGAATCGTTACGGGAGATTTCAACAATGACGGCATCCTCGATCTGGTCGCAATGAGCCAGGATGGCGCCATCGCTCTTTTTCTCGGAAATGGCGATGGTACTTTTCAGGCGCCAGTGGTTGACAACATTGGCGGGTTGCCGGTTGCGATTGTGATGGGAGACTTCAATCGCGATGGCATCCTAGACCTCGCCACGATCGACTATTTCAGCAACACAACTTCGATTTCGCTCGGCAAAGGGGACGGAACGTTTAAGTCGCCCGTGCCATACGCGGTCGGAGGCGGCCCCTATTACATTGCCACCGCGGATTTCAACAATGATGGCGATCAGGATCTGGCGGTCGTCAACGACAACGACAGTACGGTCAGCCTCCTGCTGGGCAACGGGGACGGAACTTTCCAATCACAAAAGGTGTACGGCACGGGAGCCCAAGTGGAATTCGTGGCAACGGGAGATCTGAATCTCGACGGCAAGCAAGATCTAGTGGTCGCCAATTATAGCGAGAGTACGGTCGGCGTCCTGCTGGGGAATGGCGATGGCACTTTCCAGGCGCAGGTAAGGTACCCCATCGGAGGGAATGACTTCGGCATTGCCGTCGCTGATCTGAACGGGGACGGCAAGCCGGATCTCGCGGTGTCGTACTTCCATCCCAGCCAGGTGGGCGTGCTTCTGGGCAAAGGAGACGGCACATTCGAGGCCGTGCGGAACTACAACACGGGCCAATCTCAGGGCTACGCGGTGACCATCGCCGACCTGAACGGCGATGGCGCTCCCGATCTGATCAGCGGCGATCTGCATGCTTCCATCAGCGTGCTGCTCAACGTGACCGGAGCGAAGGCGACACTGACTGATGTGATGGTTCCCGGAACGTCCAAAGACGTGGAGGAAATTGTGGCCAAGTACGGCGGAGATTCCAGATATGCGGGCTCGAAATCAGCGCCAATAAAGGTGAAGGGCTCCGGGGGAAGGAGAACCTGTCTGAGTTGTCGGAATCAGTGACACCGCTTAGCGGTCCAGAGGGGCCAAAATCGCAGGGTCGAGCGGTGCACCGAGCAGTCGTGCAGAGACAAGAAATTCAATCGCAAAAACGTAGGCTTTGGAGCCCGGACTTTCTCAGTTTCAGCCAGGGAGAGGATTGTTGAACCCGATTTCCGCAGACATACGCTCACCTTCGAGAAAGACCAGTGATCGCTTAGCGGCACCGCTCGGTGTACCGCTCGACCCCGCGATTTTGCTTGCTCTGGACCGCTAAGCGGTGTCACTGCGATTCCGACAACTCAGACCGCTAAATCGTAAGCCTCAGCGGTTCCCCGCCCCGACAGTGTTGGAACCCCCACCCGACGGAGCAACTCCAAAACCTTGAATCGCTATGCAGCGGGCTATTGCTTGTCGTACGCCGTCGTGCTTTTGAACTTTTTGCCTTGGGCATTGGTTCCGTGAGCGGTCACCGTCCGGCTCTTGCCGTCGTCGGATGCGACAATCCTACCGGTCATCGTAACCTTTGTGCCGTTTTTCACCACGAAATCTAACTCATGAATGCCCTTTCGTGTGTATGAGCGCGAGTCTGAAGTGGGATCGCCCTTGACGGGATAGTCTTTGCCATCGAACTGGCCCGTCCACTCGTTATGCGTCGGATGGCCCGCGCCGTCGGTGCCATCTATCGTGACCTTCACATTGAGGCCTTCGGCCTCGTAGACGACCGTGTTGTTCTTCGGCATCCCAGCCGCAAGTGTAGACTTGGCCTCATTCAGTTTCCAGGTGCCCATAAAAGGGCTCTGGGCGAAGCACACTGTCACTCCAATAAAACACAGGGCCAGAGTCAGCACGATTGTTCTTGTTTTCATGTCTCCTCCTGATTGAGAAGCAGATTCTGCCTGGTCGAAGGATTACATCGACAACATTGTGGCACATTCCGCCGGTAGTGCGAAGAAATTAAAGATCCTAGCCGAGCTGGTGCTTCCCGAGTTGGGTCGGCAGAGAACTGCAAAGTGTTCCGGGCCGTACCAGGCGCGGGCGTGGATGGTTGTCGCAAAATCTCTCGATTACACTCATCCTATGAAAGAGGATGTCAAGAAAAAAGACTTCTCCCTGCCCCTCGGAGAGATGCGGGTGTGGTGACTTACGTCCAGCCCTGTCTCGTTCTCGGAAGGGTGATTGGTTCGGCCGCTTTGGCTCGTCGCAGATTGCAGCGGCGATGCCAGCCCCAGTGGCTTGTCCCCATTCGACGGTTTCATGAAACAGTGGTGCTCGACGCCCTTCGGTTGCGAAGCTAGGCAAGCGAAGGGTTGGCTGAAGTGCCAACCATGATCCTATGTGAGACTCGATCGATACTCTCCCTCGAACCCGAGCATCGCAAGAACCGATGGCCACCACCGAGGCATGAAAACCTGGGGAGATCCCGTGGGTTCTGTTCGATGCTCAAGCGGCTTGCGTTTTCAGTTGTTCTGCGTCGAAACCTTCTCCTCTCTTCCAAAGTGTCAAAGTGATGGCCGCGATCTTACGCGCCAGCGTCAGACGAGCCATCTCCGGCTTCATGCCCTTGGCCAGCAAAGCCACATAAAAATCGCGCAACTTTGCTGGGGTTTCTTGGAGCGTTGCAGTTGTCCGCCCACATAGCGGTATTGCGCGCTGTCGTGGGTCTCAATGCCCAGGCCACTTAGGTCCACAGTTGCCGCTTGCTGCAGAACCGGTGCGGCGTCTGCATCAACGCGATCAAGCGGGCAGCTCGGATCGGACCGATGCAGGGAATCTGGCGCAACAGTTTCGCGGCTTTATGTTTCCGGCTCTCGGCTAAAAACTCGGGTCGCAGGTCGCGCCGCAAGGCCTGCAAGCTATCCAGTTGTTGGTAGAGCAGCTCCGCCCGGCGGCGCACGCCAGCTTGCGCAATCTTGCTCAACCATTCCTCTCGATAGCGCGGGGCGTAGACCTGGGTGCCAGAGCGCGTATACGTTCCCGTCCTGCGAGCCGACGTAAACTGTCCCGTTTGCTAGGCTGGGAGGACTCCACTAGGTTGCCGGTGGCGTAGCTCCACAGCAGGGCGCCGGTGGTAGCGTTCAGCGCATATACATTCTTGTCGTCGGAGCCGACATAGACCACGTCATTTGCCACGGCAGGCGAGGTACGCACCGGGTTGCCGGTGGCGTAGCTCCTGCGCTACTGGAATCTCCGCGTCACGGGATCAGGCAATTGCTCTTCCAGTCTCCGGGCCAGCCAGGCTTGCAATTCGGAGCTAACGTTGGAAGGTAAGAATAGAAACGACAGGCCGGACTGCCCCCCGTTGTTAGTCCAGCAGACCTTGCACTCCGCCGTGAGAGCGAGTTGAGGGTTCGTCAGGGTGAACTGAATGGTTACCTCGACACCGGGCACCAGCGGAGTTGACCCGCTGAATGCCACGCCGCGTTCGCTGACGTTCACCGTTTCTCCGAAGATCTCCAATTCCCCTTTCTTGCTGGCGGCTGCCGGAACGGAAATGGGATAACGGAAGTAGCGACGACGTTCTCGCACAATCAATCCGTAGGCGGCTTGGAGGGTGTGTCGGAGCGAATCGAAGGTCAACGGCCTTTCGAGCGCAAAACTTGAGCCAACCTTTAGGGCATATGCGGTCTCGGCGCTGCTGCTCGTGATTGCGAATGCGACGGCAGTTCGGTTTGAGGCAGAGCCGCGTAGTTGTTTGAGAAAGAGAGCGGCTTGATTCCCGAGCGAAAAATCAATGACGGCGACTTCAAGTTTGCTATGGTTCACTCGGTTCATTGCATCTGAAACTTTGCTACAAATTTCAACAGATAGGGCAAGTTCTTGCATGGCCTCAGTAACCTGCCGCGTTGTCAATGCGTCCTCGGAGACGATCAGGGCGGTGCCGATGAATTTCGCAGCGGAGGCGTAGGGCATCGAGGGCTCCTTCGTTTAGGCGGACTTGCGCCCGTCAGATTTGGGAATTTGTTCTTTCGTTTTGGGATTGTCGTGGTCTGCCGCTTCCAGCAGTTCCTTGAGCTTGCGAATCTGCCTGGCTTGCAGCAAAGCGGTGGTTAGGGCTCCCACCCCAGCGCCGAGTAAGAAGTATCCCGAGGCCATCCATGAGTCCATGGCAGGCGTCTCCCGCGCCTGTTTTTTCTGGCATGAGCCCCCTCTTGCCACGAAAAAACACCATGACCCCACGCCGCTTACACCTGTGAGGCAACAACACTAAGAAAAACGCTGCCGCCGTACCCAGGGCTATTTCGACTTTGAAATTATGTCATGCATCTGGGCGGGCACACGCGAGTTCGGCAGTTTGTTACGAAATCAGAACATCGCCACCCAAATTAGATGCAAACTGACAAGTTGTACGTCTGACGCACTATGACTTCAACCTGAGCAAAACTGACCAGACACCCCAGAGCCCACTGATCGACAATCCCCTACGATACGGGGGAAATTCCGGGAAGGAATATAGAGATTCAATAGGCCACCTGACGAAGTCTCCGAGTCGCAAAGAGATTTCTTGCGGCCTCGTAGAACTGAGACAAACTCTTCAATTGGATGCCGGTGGCTAGCCAAGGGTCGGCTTCATAAGATCTATGTGATTTTGAGTCGATTCGTGGAAATAAATAATAGTTGAGAATACCGTTGTGCTCGGGGGTCATCGTGCAAAGCAGAGTAATGTACTCACGCTCCGCTGGATTAGGTTCTACAACCCAATGTAGATTTCCCCCCTTCCTTCGCTTCGTCCGGCACAGGAGCAAGGAAACATCAAAACGATCATCCACAAGCAACATGGACCTATTCCTGTTAGGGAGGTGTGACACCTTTACGCTGTCTGGGAACATATCTGTGAGTTGTTTAACGATTTCTCCTCGAAGATGATGTGAACGCCCCGTTTGTTGGCCTTGGAAGATATTTTGTGGGTCGTATTGAAAACCGACCTTCTTATATATTTCCTGATAGGAACCCAAATGGCGATGGATGGTGCCAATTGCGGGCATACCGCGAGCCTTCATTATGAGACTCTCCGAAAGCCTTCCTTTGGTGACCAGCAATTTCTTGAGACGTGTCAGGATTTCTTCGTTTGACCATAGTTGATCAGCCGTCGTAGGCAAGGTCGATTGAACTCGATTGAAAGTTTCCTGGTCAACTATTGGAGCAAAAGCGCCTGACTTCATGATCCATCGTTTTGAATTATTTCGAACTATCTTGCCTCTCAACTTCGCGGAGGTACGATTCCAGACGTTACATCCTGTGTATTTGGGATTCGTAAGGATGATATGCACTTCAGTATGGCTCCACGGCCTGCCCTCACATTTGATCCCTTTCCGATTCAATTCTCGGGCAATTGCGGTGCATCCGTGCCTTCCATTCAGAACCATCTGGAACATATTGCGAACACATTCAACCTCTGATCGAGGGCCGCGAACCAATATCACGCGGTCAGTGGTCAGACTTTTGCGTTCACTGAATTTCATTTTCTGTTTTGGTCTTCCATCGGCGGAGACCATCAAGCGGCGGTATCCAAACCCAGGCATTCCTCCGACCCAGAATCCGAGTTGAACCAGTCTGCTTTTCCCCCGAAAGACCTTTTCTCCCAGTTCCCGGCTAAACTCAGCTGCCATACTTCTTTTTAAGGCCTTCAGAATCGAACTTGAGGGTGTGGAATCATTTGTAAACTGCTCGGCACAGTAGTGAAGAGGAATACCCGCACTTGTACACATGAATTCGTAGTGAGCGGCCTCATCATCGTTTTGAAAGCGACCCCATCGGCTAACATCGTAAACGAGGATGGCTTTGTATTCAGATTGGCCACTTACCACATCTTGAATCAGCTCCCGAAGTCCAGTACGGTGTTTCAGTGCTAAGCCACTCTTCCCGAAATCTTGGTACGTCCGAACTACCACGAAATTATGCGACTTCGCGTATTCCGCAATCGCGGTTTGCTGGTTCCTAATTGAGAACTGTTGCCCATCGTCGGACATCCTCACGTACTGGGCTGCCGGGGTAAGATCGACCGCGTTCGGTGAGGCGTCACTTCGGGGATGCTTTTTCATGTCTGTACCTCCCACGCAAGCTCGATCATACTCGCGTTATCTTCTTGGTAATGATGCCGCTTGGAGATTCTCTAACCAGATCGACCACGCGAAGCAAGTCAGAGAGTTTTCGCAGAGGTTGACCACGTTTGAGCCAATCATCATCGGGCCTAATCGGAAACCGTTTTGTGCGGTCAATGTTCGGCAGGACGTGGAAATCATGAAAACCGGGCTGCGTGGGATTGAGTCGAGCAAGAAGCGTCACGCATCGACGTTCGCGCGGAGGCGGGTCAACGAGCCAGCACAGAGCGGCCCCGGCCATTCGAACGGGTCGAGCAAGCACGACCGAGATTGACAGGGCCCCTTCGCACGCGCAGTTTTGGACGCCATCTCCCTCCGCGTCGAATGATGGCAATGTCTCTCGGCAATAGAGCCACGATGTCGGATAGAAGCTCATCCCGGAGAGCACGGTTTCGACGCCGAGCCTCAAACTTCCTGAAACTCTCCGGGCGACCGTATCCAATGAGTTTGTAGGCATCCTGCAGGTTGCCAAAGCGGTAGCTGTATGTGGAGGCCGAAGCCATGTTCCACGAACCGTCTATCAAGCGAGCGGTCAGGTGCCCTTCAGCAGCCACGAGCGACCGTAGGTCGCTGAGCAGTTCTAGTTTAGACTTGTTCAAGGTTCGACTGAGCAGAACCTGTTGTGCCCGGTCGAAAGTTTCCTGATCAACAATAGGCTCAAACGCTCCGGGGGTGGTGACCCACTCCGACTTGGGCAGCCGAACGGATGCAGTGGAGAGTTTCTGTGTGCTTCGCCCAAAAACGTGGATTCCGGCATACTTAGGGTTGGTAAGGACTTGGTAAACCGTTGGATAGTTCCAGGTCGCATTGCCCGGACGCTTTCCCGCCTGCTTGACTCCCTTTCGATTCAGTTCACGAGCGATTTCAGGCACCGAGAGCTTATCTGCTGTAAGCATCCGATACATGTCTCGAACGCGCGCTACTTCAAAGGCAGGGCCGTGAACTAACGTGACTCGGTCCGTAGCAATGCTTTTGCGCTCCCCACTCACTAGCAACTGTTTGGCTGTTCCATCGCTCGCGACTAGCATTCGTCGCAGGCCATAGCCCGGAACACCACCTTGCTTGAACCCGAGATGTGCCAGACGCTTCTGTCCGGCCAGTACCTTAATGCCCAGTTCGCGGCTGAACTCTGCGGCCATCGTCCTCTTAAGCGTTTTCATGATGAGACTTGAGAGAGTGCCATCGTTTGCGAAGTTCTCGGCACAGTAATGTATTGGAACGCCTGCTGATTTGCAGAGGAACTCTTAATGCGCCGACTCATCCATGTCTTGAAATCGTCCCCATCGGCTGACATCGTAAACGAGAACAACTTTGAAGACAGTGGTGCCCGCAACAACATCACGCAGGAGTTGCTGGAGACCTGGTCTGCGTCGTAGGACAAGGCCGCTCCTGGCGGCATCGGAATATGTGCGGGCGATCTGGAAACCTTGAGCCTCCGCATACGCTCGGATTGCCGCAGACTGGTTTTCCAGGGAGTATTGTTGGTGTTCGGTTGACATGCGAAGGTATTGAGCAGCAGGAATAAGCAGATTGGCAGTCATTTGGTGCCCTCCTGAGTGAGGACATCGGCTGGACTCGGGGAAACTTTAGATTCCTCTACTCCTGCCGATATGCCGGCAACCGTGACTAGATTTCGGCTTGCTCGCAATAAATGAACTCCCGAAATGTTGATGTTGGGTTTGGCAACCGTCTTGCGAGTCGCTTGGGGATGAGAGTCGCAGTCCTCCCAGGCCCAAGCCGAATGGTGCTGACAACTACGATCCTTGTCGTTGAGGACGAAAGACTGCTACGCGAAATGATTGCAGAAGGATTGCGGAGACGTGGCTATGAGGTCTTGCTGGCAGGGGACGGTCATGAGGCGGCGAGGATATGCTCGGAACGCCACAAGCACATCCATCTAATGCTCTGTGACGTGATGATGCCGGGGCTAAGACCGCGTGAACTGATTCGGATTGTACTCGAAATCTTTCCCAGCATGATCGTGCTTCTGATGACAGGGTATCCGGAAGAGAATTTATATCCGAACGGCAACTCTGAAGGGTTTCACTTCATACAGAAGCCGTTTACACCCTCTGAGCTAGCTCGCCGATTGGAGGCAATATTGGGGAACATGCGTCATGACAAAGCTCGATTCCCTTATAGCAGAGTTGCAAGCAATCGAGTTATGGGATCGATCAACACAGGTAGCGTCCGCCGACGAAATTAACAGGGCAGGCGTCAAGGCACGAGCAATGAGACGGCTTGAGATCGTCCGCGAGATCGACGCTCTGACGAGTAGGCGAACTGAAAGCGTTTGGTCGCGCTGAATTGGGATTCTTAAGAATTGGCGGTGGCTCTCAAGGTTGCAAAGGTGCCGCCCGGCGCTTGGCCATCTCGGATCGTTCTTGCCTGGCATCCGCGCAACAACTGTCGAGGTCGCGGTCCTGCTTGACCGAGCAATAGTTTCGGAGTATATCGAGATTTGCAGAACCGAGGGGGCTTCTGCAATGCGTCTCACGAGACTGCCCCCATGTCAAATCCCGACCGAAAGTGGGGAGAAAAGCCCACTGGAAACCCAAGGCTAGATTCTCTGCGCGAGGCCCGTGGAGCTTTGAGGTTTAAGCTGTACGTTGAGGTGAAGATCGACTCCCCCTCACTGGGTTTTGTTTCAGGCAGAACGCTCGAAATAAGTGAACGCGGCCTCTCGGCCACGCTGCCGGTTGAACTGCCAGTCGGGGAAGTCGTGGAGTTAGACGTGAAGTTGCGTATCAGGCGTGTAGACATTCTTGCCACGGTGCGCAACAGGAACGCATTTCGCCAGGGTTTCCAATTCGTCGAACCCAACCCCGCGCTGTACTTGATCCGGGAAAATTGCTGCCTATTGGAGCGGACCAGATACCGATACATTCTAGCCAACCGTGGAATCAAACACTTTTAGCCGTAGCATCCTACCCTAACAAGCTCGGTTCCTACGTTCCAGAGGGAGGGGGGGCACTTTTGCCGTCGCCGTACACCAACCCCGATGGGGTTTGACCTTATTTTCCAGCCGCGTGTATGATCAGCAGTCAAGCTCTCTTCCCCCCCGAGACGGGTATTTGCCCGAATCGGCAGCAAACCGGCGAAGAATTTTTCAGTTTTGTGCTCGAGTTGCTCCCAGCTTGCGGTTAACTTGCAATGACTCAGAGTGAGATTGGCTTCTAAGCTGTAGAAAAGATTGGTAGGCGCGGCAGGAATCGAACCTGCAACCCTCGGATTAGAAATCCAGCCCAAACTCTTTTCAAATCCCGCAACATGTTGACTTTCCAAGCGGATGCGATTTCGAGGTCGTGGCATTCGGTGCCTTCCGATGCCCTCCTGTTTACTCCGGTTGGGTAGAGTTTGGGCAGAGAAAAACTTCGACGATCACACAAACTGTCGTTACTGCTTCCGTGCCGCATGTTGGAACGGGAGTGATTGGGTGTTGGCGAGCGCCGCTCGTGCGGCGTTTAGCGTGTACACCTGTTGTCCGCCTCCGTATGAGGAGCAGTCGAGGCTTTATTGTCAGAAGGTAGCATCTGACAGGTAGCATCGACGTGAAAAATCCAGGACGAATTTGGACTGGAAACAATCCATCTCGGTAGCAAAGCACGAGCACGACAACCTTCAACGGCAATCATTCACCTCACTGACGAGTTTTCGCCAACCGCAAACAAGAATCGTCAAATTCATTTTTGCGTCTCTTAGCAAGGGGTTTGGGGGAGTTTTCGCCGAAAACTCTCTTTCCGACCGAATTCTCGCCCTTTCCGGTCATGAACACTTCACAAAACCTACAGTCTTTCAATCCGGCCGCCTTGAGTCGGTTGGAGTGGCGTCCGGTTGCTCGTTCCCCAGAACAACTGCGGCTGCATCCCGCGATGAAGGAACTCGCCTGGACCGGTCTTATACACGAACTCAACGACGCCGCCCGACTGAAGGACCAGTCGTTGCCCGAACCGATTCTTATCACGACGAATGGGACGATTCTCGCCGGCTTTGGGCACCGGCGTCTGGCGATGTTAGAGGGTATTCACGAAATCGACTGCATCGAGTATCCGCTCAGTGAGGATGAAGCCCTGCAGTTCATCCTCACCCACCATCAAACCCGGTGCGGGTGGAATGATTTTGTCCGCATTCGCTTGGCACTGACACTAGAGCCCATTCTTCAGCAGAGGGCGCTCGACAACATGCGCGCCGGGGGCAAAGACAAGGGTTCGACAAATTTGTCGAAGGCTGACCGCATCGATGTTCGCGAGGAGATCGCCAAGCGTGCGGGCACAGGCACAGGCAATGTAGGCAAGGTCAAGGCGATCCTGCGCAGTGCTCACCCGAATATCATCGCGGCTTTGCAAAATGGTTTGCTCTCAATCCATCGAGCTTGGTTGTGGAGCAAACTGCCCAAGTTGCAGCAGAGAGTCGAATTCGCCCGCTACGAAGAGGAGGGCACCCAGCGAAAGATCTTGCATGAGTTCTTGCCCAAGTCCGCTAGTGTAACGCTCGACCCACCTCAGGTCATCGAGGCCTTACAACGGTTGGAGGCGCAGCAGCCAGGCTCCATCGACATCCGCGCCAGTCGGAGGCGGCGGCGCACCGTCGTGATCCTCGGACAAGATTTCTCGAGGCTGCCGGGTGCCCGGAAGGAGCTTGATTGGCATGCCTAAACTCGCGGTAGTTCCCCGTCGCAGCCGTTCGCAGCAGATTCTCATCATCGGACGCGAGCACTGGGATCATGACGGTTATGACCCCAATGCCCGCCGTGTGTTCCGGCGCGCCCTGCAATGCAAGACGCCGGCGCTCGGCAAGCGGGTTTATGCCTCGGAGAACGAGGAACGGGAATTTTGCAACACCTGCAAGTCGCTGGTAGCATGCACCAGTTGCGGCCACTGGGCCACGACCCAGTGGCAGCGCCAGCGCGAGTGCGCCCTTCCGGACGTCCGTTACCTCTCCATGACCTTCACCATGCCGAAAACATTGTGGCCTTTGTTTGCGGCCAACCCGCGGCTTTGCCGCAAACTGGCGGGAATCGCGGCCCGAGTCATTGTTAGGTATGCCAGAGTGCGCAAAGGCACTGAAGTTGGTGTGATGCCAGTCCTGCAAACCTTCAACGGGAAATTGGAATATAACCCCCACGTGCACACGCTGGTCACGGCAGGAGAATTGCGAACGACTGGCGCACACGGGCCGTCGAGCATCTTCTTTGACTCCTACGAGCTGAGGGGCAGCTGGCAGCGGCTGGTGATTGTGCTTTTGCGCGGGGCGCTGCAGGCGGGCCAGCTTGAGTTCACAATGTCTCGCGATGAGGTTGAACGTCTGCTCCAGGAAGAAGAGAAGCGCACATGGTATAGCACGCATGTGCAAGCCGATGACAAAGAACACTTCCTAAGCTACGGAGGACGCTATGTGAGGCGTCCGCCCTTCGCGGAGCAGCGCACCCTTGATATCGCTGACGGGTTTGTGCGGTTCTGGTACAAGGATAAGCAGACGCACCGACGGGAGACGGTGCGGTGCACAGTCGAGGACTTCATTGACCGGTGGGCGCAGCACCTCCCCGGACGATATCGTCATACGGTGAGGTACTTCGGATTGTTTGCTCCCCGCCGTTGGGCCCAGGTAGCCGCCGCAGCTTTCACCCTCCTGGGCAAACAGCAGCGACCGCGCCCCAAGCGCCTTCCGTGGGCGGTTGCCATCCAAGAGCTGGGCGACCCGAACCCGCTCGTCGACGACAAGGGGCAGTCCATGAAATTCGTCAGACATATAGCTCCCACAGCTAGCTGATCGCAACGCAGCCGACAACTCCCGATCTGCCGAACGCGCGTACTCCGCAAGAGCACGCTTGCTCCTGAGCGGCAGATTATCCTTGTGCGTCTTGCAAAGACCCACACAGCGTCCGGGGCGGGAAGTCTCACCTCTATCGGGTCACGGGCGGGCAGGGACGGCCGAAATTCTGTGGCATCGCCCTACCCGCGACATGCAGACCCAGGTGCCGCAACGTCCTCCGCACCACAAATCTTGTTTTTGATTTTCCTATTGATGAACGTGTGATTGGCCGGAGATAGGTGGGAGACGAGGACTGGGATTCTGGGGAACCTGCTATGATTTTCGGCCGAGGGGGAATCAATGGCACTCCTGAAGGGACTCGTGTCTATCGTGTCGGAGTTGAGGGTAGAGAGAACGAATCTGGTAAACCAACTGAAGCACGTAGACGCGGCTCTATCAGTGCTGGGCAAGTTGGACGGCGGAAGTTCTTATACAAAACCGAGGCGGACTCTCTCGGCAGCGGCGCGGAAGAAGATGAGTCTGGCGCAGAAAGCACGATGGGCAAAGACATCCTCGACCGCTCCCGTGGACTCGGTGAAGCCCAAACGCACCATGTCAGCAGCAGCTCGCAGGAAGATCGCCGCGTTTCAGCGGGCAAGGTGGGCGAAAATAAAAGCTCAGCAGAAAAAGGCTGCTTAGTCGGTTGGTTGCGAATACCCGCCCTAGAGTGAAAAAAGGAGAGCGCCCGAGACTCCATCGAAGTTAAGGGCTCTCTCCTGAACAGCCCTCCCCAAGAACTGTTCAGACCACACAATAGATGCTGCGCTGAAGATCGTAAATGGCACGGGTGTGTTAAGTTGCAGCACAAATGGGCTACCTGAACCCGTCGAATTTTCACATTCCCGTAATCGTCAACGGGTAGAATTCATGGCGACGAGACTTTAGCATGGGCGGACGTGCGCGGTGAATATCGCCAAGACAATGATCGTCGTTCGGTGTCCTTACTGCGTGTCAGGCGTTGAGTTTAAGCCAATGGCAGTCGTTGCGGACGGGCGATTTGTCTGCTACAAATGCGGCCATTTGGAAATCCCTAGCGACAGGAACTTCAGATGCGCTTGCCAGAAGTGCTTCGCGTTGCGGTTGCTTGATATTCGCCGATGCGGATAGACCTGTGGGCACGATCCTGCTGCTCGCCGCAGAAGAAGGAGGGCTGGTCTAATGGAAATACACAAGGTCCCACTAAAAGACATCAAGACAGACTCGCTGGCGCACGAACTCGCAACTTCGGAAGGGACTCAGCCCTACCTCGATTACTTGGTGAAGGCGTATCGCAACAACGCCGCAGGACTCGATGTTGCTCTCCAAGTCGTGCGAGACTTGCCGCTGGAAAAGCGATACACGTGGAGGGTATTTTCTGCCCTCAAATGGGCATTCGCAGATTTCGAGGACGAATACGTAAAGCTCGACCTTCCGCACATCCCTGAGACTACACGGTCGGAGATGACCAAGGAACTCGAACTGCGCTTCCAACAGTTGCAAATGCTGTTGCAGACTTTCCACACCGAATAGAAACGCGCCACGAGGAGCCATTTGACTCATTCCGCCGAGAGCTTAATTCGTTGCTTGAGCCATGCATTGCAAGACGTGAAAGCGATGCAGCCCTTCGTTTGAACCGACCTGTGCCCGCCGGCATGAAGGCCTGGGTCAACGCAACCAGGCCAGCGGCTGATACATCCTTCAATACAGCGCCGAACGCTTCCGCTTCGTACTCCTTGCCGTTGTTGGAGTTTAAGATCACCGGATGTACGGTGGTGCGGGTAGGGCGAGCGGGTGACCACTCCCCAATCCCGATTTCTATTGACTCCCACCCTGTCCGGGCGCAGAATCCGTCCAAGCCCCCTCTCCCAGAGGGCCCTCCAGTCTTGGAGGTGGAGTATGTACCAGCCGCCGGTTCGTGGCCGACCCGTTCTCGCGGGCAAGAAAGTTCTCCTTATCGATCCGTACCAGCGCACGCGCGACGTACGCGCGAGCGTCCTGCAAAGTCATGACATTGAGTTGGATACTGCAGAAAGCCTCCAGGCGGCGCGCGGTTTGTGGCGACCCAGCTTTTATAACTGGATCATGCTCGACGTGAAGAGATGCCTCCCCGGAGAGGCGCTCGCTTTTTACGACGAGATCCGGGACAAAAGCCCCCGCGAGCACGTTGTGTTCTTCGTCGGCCCGCCGACATATCTGACTCGAACGTGTCCTGATCAGTCGAGCGAAGTCGCAAGTGAAACCCAGCAGTGGGCCGAGACGGTCAAGCGCCTCTTGGCCGCCGCTTGAAGGTCTTTCTGTGCCGCAACAGAGCATTAGGTTGATTGACCAACCCTTGCGGTGAAAGCAGACTCTCGTCGACTCGAAGAGGTTGCATGGCGTTAAGAGTACAGACACAGATAGCCGGTGACGTATTCATCTTGCTCTGCGGGGGTCGTATCGTGTTTGGCGATGAAGGCGCTGTCTTGCGCGAAAGAGTCGTGAGCATGCTCGCCGGCACCCCGAAAATTGTCGTTAATTTACAGGGCGTGGAATACATCGACAGCGGCGGGCTGGGCATCCTCGTTGGGCTCTCGGTCTCGGCGAAAAACCGCTGCGGCGAACTCAAACTGGTTTCTCCCAACCAGCGCCTCAAGGAATTGCTTCGACGCACCAGCCTCGACACCATATTCAGAGTGTACGGGAAGAACGAGGACGCGATCGCAGCCTTCCACAAACAGGTAGCCTAAGAGAATCTGCTCGGCGAGGTTAACCATGACGCAACGAACCTTTTCTCTCGTCACCTCAGTGCTCTTCTTTCTGATAGGTTTGCTTCACGCCGTTCGCCTCCTCCGTGGATGGCAGGTCACCATCGAAGGTGCAGTGGTGCCCTTGTGGATAAGTTGGATAGGGCTCGCCATCGCCGCGTATCTCGCCTATGAAGGATTCCGGTTGGCGAGGACCGAGTACACGTGAGAGCGTCTGACAATGGCACTCGACGTATAGGGAAGTTCGACGCAGTTAAGGCCAACTAGACGACCGCAGGCGCTACCCGTCGCACCCGTTTCATTCGATTGCCATTGGCACCGAGGAGGGGGTCCCACCCAAAATCCCGCTGGATGGAAGTTGCCCATGGCAGCCGCTTGGGACGTGGCCTTGGCTTCTGCCCCAAGAGGGCGAACACCGCTGGTGAGGTCTGGCTCACAGCCCGGGGAGCGAACAACCCAAAGGTGCGTACCGCGTGCTGATACAGATCTAGAATGTGTTGAGCCCAGCGGTCAACGAATTGTGCCAACGAGCACTGCACTTGTACGCGGCAGTCCAGCTTCTTGTCATCGGTCCAATAGGTCACGCTCTGCTCGCCGATGAATGTGATGCGACGTTGTGCGATCGGAGGCCGCCTTACGTAGCGCCCCGCGTATCGCAGGAAGTGCTCTTTAGAACCCAAGGATTGTACCTTAATGATCCACGTTCGTTCTTCTTGCCGGGCGAGAATCGCTTCCACTTCGGCGAAGCTCATTCCGGTATTGAGCTGATCCGCCCTTAAGGCCGAATCCTCTATGAGCATTATCCTCACAAGACACAAATTTCCTTCGCAATTATTGACGGCGAGTCTCAGAGTCCTGGGAGCACGCCGCCTTGGGCCTAACGGTCTTGTCCTCAGGCCCGACCATCGAACTAGTTTACGCCTTCGATCTCTGTCAGTCGGCATTTTTCGCCTCGTGAGCCCTTCCGCAACAACGGTGATGATACAAGCTACCTAGGCTGCAACTCCCACTCGGAGCTGCAGTGCCAACGGCCCAACTGGCAACGTTAGGACTAGTAACTTCAATTGAAATTTGTTAAGCCATTCACACGGGAGAGGAAATGACAGAATCAACGGCCAAAGTGGTGAACGCAGAGCATTACACCAAGCTGGAGCACATGTATATGACAGCGCCGATCAATGCGTTCTATTCACCGCGGATCTGGATCTCGCATGGCGAGACGGTAATCACGATTCCCGTGAAGCCCGAGTTTTTTCACGCCGCGGACGCCGTGCATGGGTCGGTGTACTTCAAGCTGCTGGATGACGCTGCGTTCTTCAGCGTCAATTCGTTGATCGAGGATTATTTCGCGCTGACAGCTAGCTTCACGACCTATCTTCTCCGCCCGATTTCGGAAGGAACAATGAAGGCGAACGGCAAGGTGGTTTACGCGGGGGCACGCTCGTTCATTGCGGAGTCGGTGGTAGTGGATGGCGAGGGTAAGGAGATCGCCCGGGGAAGCGGGAATTTCGTCATAAGCAAGATCAAGTTGACGGCGGACATGGGGTATCGTGTTTAGGAAGGCGAACCGGGTTCAGTTAGATGGCAAGTAGCCACGCCGTACATCTGTGGAGGGTCTGCCTGGCAAAGTGATGCGGCATTGGCACGTTCGGTTCCCGTGTAACTGTCAATGAGCGTAATCGAGATTTTTCGCCAGTTAGCCCGATTCAGTATGCTCAACAGGAGCCTCGATGAGCGATACAAAGTCTTGGACACTGGCATTTGCCTCTTCCGGTCGGAACCTCACCCAAACAAGTCCACCTTGGTCGTCGAATCCGAAACGTGCGACGGGTGTTATTGGGTGCGAGTACTTGAAATCAGGTGTATCTATGCCGGGAGGCGTGCGAAGTGCTTTCATGGAGAAATAGAAGAAGGCAGCATTTGCCCTCTTCGTCGTATGTGACACCGATCCTTCCAGCGTCTGATGGCCGCTTCGGGTGGAAAGGCTTAACCGCTCTGGCAAGATTGAAATCACCGCTGCCGAGCAACTCCAACCCGCGAATCCATCGACCGTCATGGTTCACGTCCATTAATGGCCTCGCCGTCCTTCTCAGACGCGGTTCGCGCCTCACGCAAATAGACTGCAAGTTGCTTGTCGGGTTCGACTTTGAAAAGGACTGGAATCATGGCAGGACTATGCTACAACGTCCGCTCAAGGGTCAACAGGCGCAAACAGGCCATAGCGCTCAATGCAGATCAGGCTGCGCCGTCTCTGAGAAACTGAGCGAAAGAACGGATTGATTTCATCTTCTCTTCCGGCAATCCGCGCAGATCTTCGTCGCCGAGTCGATTTTCGTACAAGAGTCTCCCCAACACATCTGTAAGTCGCGAACCGCGAAAGTCGTATTTGCGATCAATCTCTTTACGACGCTGGGTCAGGTGATGTTCCAAGTCCCACAGATCCGACGACTGCTGGATCTCGTTGGCCATCCGCTTTGCTTCCTGAATCACTTCGTGAAGCTCCTGGCCCAGAGCAGCATCGAAGGCTTTGCGGGCGATGGCCTTTTCTGACCTCGACCAAATCGGTTCGTTCTGGTAGGGATAGCTGTCTTGAGTCGCAGATGGGCTGGTCATGGTTCGATCCTCCGTGCCGGCATTCTATCCCTTGCCCCGATGCCTTTTCTACAGGGTCAGGCGCTTTCACTGTGACGGATTCATCATCGTTTTCATGCAGCCGCCTGTCCTTTGCGAGGTCAAAAAGATCGTTGACCGGGTGTCCGAGATTCTGTTTGCAGCCGAGATAGCGTTCCGTCGTCTGAACGGATGCATGCCCCAGCAAGAACTGAATCTGCTCTAGTTCACCGCCGCGATCATGGCAGAGCTTCGCGCAGGTCCGCCGCAGGTCGTGTGGTGCAATGTGCTCCAAGCCTGCTCTCTCGCAGCAGGTTCTGACCACGTACCAGACAACGTTCTGCGAGAGGCCGCTGCCCCACACCTTTCCCCGTCCGGCGACCGCTCGAAAGATTTTGCCCTCACAAACCCCGGCGGCTCGTGTCCATTGATCGAGTGCGGCTTTCACCCAATTCGGAACGGGCACGGTGCGGATGTGACCGCCCTTGCCGATCAGATCCACCACGGCCCAGTGCCCCTGACGCATCTGGATCTCCTCCAATTCCAAGCCGACCAACTCGGATCTGCGAAAGCCACAACCAAACAGCATGGCCAACATGGCATAGTCTCGCTTGGCACGCATGTTATCGCCACAAGAATGTTTCAGCACTTCAGAACTCTGTTCTGCGCTCAACCAGTTACCGGACCGGAATCCGAACTGCTTGACTCCCTTGACGCGGTTAATCCCGGCGGCCAATTCGGGACTCAGCAAGCCTGAGTCGGCGGCTTCGTGAGCCAGGCGCCGCACGGCTGCAAGCTGCTGGTTGAACGCACAAGGTATTGTCTGGAGCGGCATCGGCCCGAGAACCGCCGCCGACCCAAAACCCAGGAACGTCTGTTTGCGTGGCTGCATAATTTTCGCCGTCTGGGTCACCCGTTGGGAGTATCACGACGCCAACTTCCTCGCCTGATCCAGCTCGCTTGTATCCTCATCCTGTTGAAGAATTATTGATAAGATGGCCTCTAGTGAAAATCTCACTTTCGTCGTGAAACGAAATCCTGCGTCGATTCACATTAATAGTAGTGGTGAGCGGAAGCCATGTCAGCATGGGTTGCTCGCTGCCGCGGTACTCACCACCTCGGCGCAAGGCGCAAATCTCTTGACGTGCTTAGAACAGTTTCGAACGTTTATTCCAGCGTCACTCATGCGCGTCTATGATTGAGATTTCGCGGATGCAACGAAAAAGATTCGCTGTCCGAAGTGTAGGAAGGAATTTCAGACCTAGCTTTTAGGAGGGCGGGATGACGCACATCAAGGCACTCGGGCTCGTGCTATCGACGTTGATTATGGTGAACGGCGCGTTTGCGGCGAGCAGGCCGAATATTCGTCACAATCCGGGCGTCACCTTCAAGATTTTGTACGCCTTCGCCGGAGGAACAGCAGACGGCGGCGAGCCCGACGGCCAACTGATCAAGGACGGGAAGGGCAACCTGTATGGAATGTTGCCCTGGGGCTGCGCCAACTATCTGGGCGGCGTGTTCAAGCTCACCGAGCATAACGGTACGTACAGCTTCAGCCTCCTCCATAGCTTCAACGGCAACGATGGCTCCTACCCTAACATGAATCAGCTGATCCTCAAGAATCATATCCTGTACGGCGTCACCTCCGATGGTATGGGCGGCGCCGGACAAGGCAGTATCTTTTCGATGGGGACGGACGGAAGTAACTTCACCACCCTCTACAAGTTCTCGGGGGGAAACGATGGGGGTGTCCCCTTCGGAGGGCTTCTGATGGACACGTCCGGCAATTTGTACGGCACGACCGCGGGCGGGGGTACGCAGAACGCTGGCACCGTGTTTGAGTATTCCAAAGGGACGATCACGACCCTCGTGAATTTTGACGGCAACAATGGCGGCAGCCCTTATGCGGGGCTGAATATGGACAGCCATGGGAACCTGTGGGGCACAGCCCTGAATGGCGGATCCCACGGCTATGGCGTTGTGTTCGAGCTGAAACCCGCTGGTGGGGGTAGGTGGAACTTCAGCGTGGTACATAATTTCTCGGGCAGTCGCGGGGCCTATCCACGAAGCACCGTGGTCTTCGGGAGACGGGACACTGTCTTCGGCACAACCATAGGCGATAACACTCAAAACTGTGGTGGCTATGGATGCGGCATAGTGTATGGCTTGGCCGAGGCTGGCGAGCATAAGGAAACCATTGCGCACAGATTCAGCGGTGGGAGGGATGGTGGGAATCCCATAGGGCGAGTGCAGTTCAACAAAGTGGGGCACCTTTTCGGCACAACTTTTGCGGGTGGCGCCAACGGGTTTGGCACAGTCTTCGAGCTAAAGCAAACAGGCGGAGTTTGGCGGGAGAACGTTCTGCACAGCTTTGACGGCACGGACGGATGCCAACTTTTTTCCGGCGTCGTTCTAGACAAGAACGGCAACGCATTCGGGACAGCGGCACATTGCGGTGGGAGCCCCTTCGGTGTTGTATACGAACTCTCCGGCGTCCAGTAGTTCGCTACTCGTGTGCGGTCCTCGCCTGCCGTGTCGAATGGGGTGGTTTATGTCGAGGACGACGACAGAGTTTACGCCTTCAGCCTAAACTGAAGGACGGTTGACAATGATTCACCAAAAAGCGCATCTTTCCTGTGAATTGTCTGCTCAATTTGAGAAGTTGATGACGATTCGGTGAGGGGGCGCTCTGCATGTAATTCGACGGCTTCAACACTCGCAACCGAAAGGAGAACGAGAGATGGCGACCCTAGGGCAACATCGGAATTGGTTTCTCGGGAACAGTCTTCGCGCGGTCACCAACGCGTTGACTATTTTGCTTGTGCTGGCGGTGTTCGCGACGCCATCAGCGCAGACCCAGACCTTCAAAGTAATTCACAGCTTTACTGGCGGACAGGATGGAGAGGCTCCTCTTGCCGGTCTCACGATTGACCAAGCGGGAAATCTCTATGGCACGACGTTTGCGGGAGGACTAGGTTCATGCACCGGTTTTTATGGGAATGGCTGCGGTGTGGTCTTTAGGCTGGCGCACTCCGCAACTGGATGGATCTTTAAGCCGCTCTACAGCTTTCTTGGAGGCAAAGATGGGGCAGGTCCAATTGACAGAGTAGGGTTCGGCCACCGGCGCGGTACTCTTTACGGCACCACTTCCACTGGAGGAGTGGGATGCGACAGCATGGGCTGCGGAACGGTTTTCAGTCTCACACCCCCAAGCAACATACGCCATCACCAGTGGATCAAGACTGTGCTCTATAGCTTCAGCGGAGGCAGTGACGGAGCTGGTCCCGATGAGGTTGTTTTCGACAAAATGGGTGCCATTTATGGGACAACGAGTGGTGGTGGCTTAAACAATTGCTCGGGTGGCTGTGGAACTGCGTACAAGCTCACGCCCGCTGCTGGCACGTGGACCGAGAGTATTCTTTATGCCTTTACCAACAACGCTGACGGCGAGTATCCTAATGCCCCTCTCATCTTTGACAAAGCCGGCAATCTGTATGGGACGACTTTCATGGGTTCCTCCCAAAACTACGGCGCTGTTTTCCAGTTGAAACCTTTAGGGCATGGTTGGGTAGAGAACACTCTCTACCAATTCCAGGGCGGAAGCGACGGAGGTCGCCCAGCTGCCGGCCTTATCTTCGATAGCTCGGGTAGTCTGGTTGGAGCCACCACCTATGCCGGCGCGGGCTTTGGCGGCACAGTCTTCGATTTGAAACCCTCTAATGGCAATTGGACATTCAGTCTGCTTTATAGCTTCGCAGGCCAAAACGGGGGCGGACCCTCGGCTACCCTAGTCATGGATGCGGCCGGTAGCCTCTACGGCACGACTGAGCGTCTGGGGGCGTATGGGTCTGGAACGGTCTTCAAACTGACACTCGTCAACGGCACTTGGATGCAAACCGTGCTGCACGATTTCACCGGCGGCAAAGACGGATATTTTCCGTTTAGCAACGTAGTGTTCGACAGGAAAGGCAACCTCTATGGTACTGCAACCTTCAGCCAAGGCGGGGGTGGTGTCGTGTGGGAGATTGCGCCATAGACTAGCTGCTAGTGGTCGGGATGCAGGCCATCTTTACAGCACGATCCCCTCGGTCTTTGATTGTTTGATTTTGTGGGGGGGCTTTTTCAAGCCTCCCAGTGAGAGCAAAGGATTTATTGCAAAAAAGCCCGAAATAATCAAAAGAATCAACGATACCTCGAAAGGTCCGTACCCACCCGGGTACCGGACCCCTGACAACTTGGAAACAGGAGAATTTCAAAGCTCGCGATGTTTGTCTATTCAGGGGCGGGCAAACCCGAAAATGGTAACTTCTGTTAACAGGGTCGAAAGTCACTTCTCGATCCCTGCGCAACCTATTGAAAACGCGGTCTAAGCGACTTTCATGAGCTTTCGCGGGCCGCAGGCCCTCATTGACAGGTCAGCATGACCGGACTCCGATCACAACGAAGCATGAAAAGAGGCTCTACGCCAACCCCTGTTTGCGGTGAGTTACGGCTCTTTTCAAGGGAGCCATTACACTCTTTGAGAATTGGCGGATCCGGGTCGCTGAGTGTAATCGCGAGTGGGTGTTGAAAAAGTCCGTGATCGGAATGTCTTTTTGGCTGCGATCATCGCTGCGAGTTTTTCCTCTCACCTCAGTTAAGTGGCAGCTTCCACCGTTAGTGTCGTCGGTTGAGGAACCGCACCAGTCGCTTGATGTTCTGGGCCGCCGCTGCCAGGAAGAACTGTTCCCGCACGAACTTCAGTCTCCGCAGGCGCAAGCGCCGCAGTCCGATCTGGTTCTTCAGCTCCGCGAACAATGCTTCCACCTTCTTTCTTTGCCGCTGGGCATGGGCGAATGCTGGCGTGTTCGCCAACTCTCGTGCGCGTTGCCTGGCCGGTTCATCCATGTGGATGGCAAGAAAGCGGAACACTCCGCTGGTGCATTGGGCTTTTAGCGCACACCCACCACAACGTTTGCGGGTCCCGATGTAGGCATAGGTGCGGTTCCGCAGGCTGCGGCCACCATAGTTCAGTTGCTGTCCCGCGGGACAGCGATAGCTGTTGCTTTCGGGTTGATACGTGAACCGCTCGGGACCGTAGAACGGGCTGTTCTTTCTGTGGATACTGTCGCGGGTTCGCATGTAGGGCGTGATGCTCCGCTCCGCCAACCATCGCAGAAACTCCCCGTTCCCATACGTGGTGTCGGCCGCCACCGATTCTGGCTCTCGTCCTTGCCAGTGCGCGAAACGTGTGAGCATGTCTTGCGCGGCCACGGTTTCCTGGCTCATGCGCGCTGCCGTGGCCTGCACTCCCACAATCACGCAGCTTTGATTGTCCATCAGATAGTTGTCGTAATAACCCAGCCGGGCCGGAGTGCCGCCCTTGGTGGCGTAGGTGGAATCGGGATCGGTGGTCGATACTTGGTCCTGCTCATGCACCGGTTCTTCCACCGGGTTCTGCTGTTCCAGTTCCTTCAGATACTGTCGCACGGTGTGATGGACCTGCGCTGCTTCCCCCAACTGCTCCCGTGGAATGCGGCTCTCCTTCGCCGCATTCGCTTCCACGAAACTGCCATCCACCGACAGGTGCTTGCCCTGCACCAATCCCACTTCCACACACTGCAGCACGATCTGCTCAAACAACCCGTCGAACAGCTTCGATTCCTGGAACCGCCCGTGCCGATTCTTGGAGAACGTGGAGTGATGCGGGATTTCCTGATCGAAGCCCAGACCGGTGAACCAGAGAGAAAGTATGGATGGGCTGCCGCGATGTGCAAGTCCGTTCACTAAGAGCGCAAAATCGGTTATGGGAGTATTCGATCACCGGAAAAGTTTGTCCAGAGCCGCTTTTCGTAAAGTTTTCGTTTGTCTTTTGTTTCGCTTTGTATTAGAAAGTTGCTACCACAGCGCGGAGTGTTCCTGTCGTTCCGCTCCCCCGGAGAAAATATCATGAAGCGGATGGTCGTGCGCAGGTCCAAATGGATGGTTTTGCTTATCGCACTCAGCCTGGTTTCCATCGCCCTGCCAGCGCAGGTAAGCGTCACTACCTATCACAACGATAATGCCCGCACCGGTCAGAACACTGCAGAGACCGTGCTGACGCCTGCGAAAGTCAACAGCAGCCAGTTCGGCAAGCTGTTCTCCACGACCGTAGACGGGTATGTGTATGCGCAGCCGCTCTATGTGCCAAACGTGAACATTGCCGGTGGCACGCACAATGTGCTCTATGTTGCCACTGAGCATGACAGCTTGTATGCCATTGATGCGGACAGCGGCGGGGTGTTGTGGCAGCAGAGCTTCATCAATCCGGGAGGCGGAGTGACCACGGCTTCTAGCGGCGATGTCGGCTGCGGCGACTTGGTGCCCGAGATCGGAATCACCAGCACGCCCGTCATCGACCCCACGACCGGGACCATCTACCTGGTGGCCAAGACCAAGGAGAATGGGAACTTCTTCCAACGGTTGCACGCACTGGACCTGGCCACGCACGCGGAGAAATTCGGCGGGCCTGTAGTCATTTCTGCCACTACGCAGGGCCGCACTTTCGATCCATTGAAGCAGCACAACCGTCCGGGGCTGCTGCTAGAAAACGGACACGTGGTAATCGCCTGGGCCTCGCATTGCGACAACGGGCCTTACCAAGGCTGGGTGATGTCGTTTAACGCGGGGACCCTGGCGCAAGAGGCCGCGTTCAACACCGAAACCGACCTTACGAATGGGTTCTTTGGCGGCATTTGGATGTCGGGCGACGGAGTCGCCTCGGATATCAGCGGCAATTTGTACTTCGCTACCGGAAACGGGGACTACCGCAACGCCACCGGCGATTGGGGCGACAGCATCTTGAAGCTGAGTGGGCCGAGTGGCGGAGGGTTTAGCGTCGCGGACTGGTTCACTCCGTTCAACCAGGCCGCCTTGAGCGGAGGCGATACGGATCTCGGTTCGGGCGGTGTCATGTTGCTGCCTGATCTGCCGCCTGGCTCGGCCCATCAGCATCTTTTGGTGCAGATGGGGAAGGAAGGCAAGATCTATTTGGTGGACCGCGATAACATGGGCAAATTTTGCTCCACTTGCACCAGCCAGGACACGAATATCGTGCAGGAAATCCCGGGCGCAACCAACGGTATTTGGGGATCTCCCTCCTACTGGAATAACAGCGTATATTACGGAGGCGGCAATGACGGCGGCAGCCCCGACAATCTGAAAGCGTTCTCCTTCAACGCCAATAACAGCGGAGTGCTTTCGACCTCTCCTACTTCAAAGAGTACGAACAGCTTTGCTTTTGCGACGGCGGCTCCGGTGGTCTCAGCCAACGGAAACACGAATGGAATCGTGTGGATTCTGGACAACAGCGCTTTCGGATCGAGCTGCTGCCAGGTGCTCTATGCTTATGACGCCACGAATCTGGCAAACATGCTTTACAACAGTAATCAGGCGGCGGGCCAGAGCGACGTTCCTGGCGGGGCGGTAAAGTTCAGCGCCCCCATCGTCGCCAATGGCAAGGTTTATGTGGGTAGCCAGGGTAAAGTGAGTGGCTATGGCATCATCAGCACTATCCCGACTGCAGCCACTCCGACCTTCAGCCCCGCCCCCGGCAGCTATACCAGCGGCGTAGTAGTGACGCTTTCTGACACGACTTCGGGCGCGATCATCCATTGCACCACTGACGGCAGCACCCCAGGACCAGGTTCACCCGTGTGCGCTACCGTGACCATCAGCACGACCACCCTGCTGCAAGCCATGGCGACCGCTAACGGCTACAACAACAGCGCTGTGGCCAGCGGAACCTATACGATCACTTCCGGAAGCGGCATCAATTACGGGGCCGGATTCACGGCTTCCGGGTTGACGTTGAACGGCATCGCAACCATCAACGGCACGCGCCTGCGCTTGACCGACGGTGGCGGAACCGAGGCAGGCAGCGCTTTCTTTACCACTCCGATCAACATCCAAAGTTTCACCACCGACTTCAGCTTCCAACTGACCAATCCGAACGCTGACGGCATGACCTTTACCATCCAGGGTGCGGGCCCAACCGCGCTGGGACCGACCGGAGGCGGCCTGGGTTATGGTCCGGACACACCGGGCGGAACGCCGGGAATTGGCAAGAGCGTCGCGGTGAAGTTCGACCTGTACAACAACGCCGGGGAAGGAACGGATTCAACCGGCCTGTACATCAATGGCGTATCGCCAACCACCCCCGCGCTCGACATGACCAGCTCGGGCGTGAACCTGCACAGTGGCGACGTCTTCAACGTTCATATGACCTATGACGGAACCACGCTGAAGATGACTATCACGGATGCTAATGTGCCGACGCAGAACTTCAACACCAGCTGGGCGATCAACATTCCAGCCACGGTGGTTGGAAACATCGCCAATGTAGGGTTCACCGGAGGCACGGGCGGACTCACTGCCACCCAGGAAATCATTAGCTGGACCTACACGGCGGGTGGACTCCCGACAGCAGCCACACCTACATTCAGTCCGGTGCCCGGAAGTTACGGATCGTCGCAATCGGTGACGATCTCCGACACTACCTCGGGGGCTACCATCTACTTCACCACCGATGGCTCCACTCCGACCACGGCTTCGCCTAAGTACACCACGCCGATTCTGGTGAGCAGCACTACTACGATTAAGGCCATGGCAGCAGCTAGTGGTTACAACAACAGTGCCATCGCCTCAGGCACATATACGATTACCAAGACGCCGATTCAATACGAGACTGAGACGGTGCCTTCCAGCGGTGTGCCGAATACGCGCGTCTTTGCCTGGAGCGGATTCACTGACGGCATGGGCATCATCGTGGACGGGACCCAGGTCGGCAACTACATCCAGTTCACACTGAATGTGGCTCAGGCCGGCACCTATGACGTGAAATACGCGGTAAAGATGTTCCCCACTCGTGGCATCGGGCAGCTTTCGGTGAATGGTACGAACCTCGGCCCGCCCACAGACCAGTACAGCAACAATGGTGGAGGAGTGTTCAAGGAATTTGATATAGGTCCGGTGACGCTTAGCGCCCCTGGAAACTACACGTTCAAGTTCACGGTGACCGGACACAACGCCGCCAGCAGCGGCTACTTGCTGGCGTTCGACTACATCAAGCTGACACCGCAATAGCGTTAGTCACTTTCAGTGCGGGTAGTGCGAGATGGTTTGGCCAATCATTCGGGAGACGGCTGTGCTTTCGGGTCGCTTCATATTACGGATGCGGCATCCGCTAGTCAACGAATGACGGGGGTAAGCTACATATGCGATAAAAAGTGTCCCGCCCAGTAACTTTCGAGTACACTCTATGGTTAACTTAAGAGTAACGAGCGCAGGTCGGCGGGGCGGGCCGGGCGCTACTGTTCTAAGGAGCTTCGGTTCGCTTCCCTACCGCTGCAGCTAGTGGGCCAACATCAGTCGTGTTCGTTGTCAGAATCGTAGCATCTAAGGGACAAAAGAAAGCAAACATTGCATCTCCTAAGGTGACGCATTGTTTTGGTGATAATTTTTGTTTAGGCACTCGAATAAAGTCTTGCAGCACTTTCAAATCTCTTCAAATTCTCAAGCTTGGGGTTCTGTGCTTTTGTAGCGTCTCTCAAAATACCTCGCCTAGAATCCTGATCTGGCTCCGCTCCAATGCGTTTCCGTCCATGTTCTGGAGAGAACAAATCAAAGCATTGACAATGGTTCCGAACCCATCTCCCAAGGCTCTGCAACAGAAAAGCTCCGGCAGGGACATTTGGATTTTCTGAATTTCGATGTCGGCTGCCATGGGGTCGTCAGCTTGAGCATCGATCGCACGTTGGCAACGACCGATTGCTAGTTTTAAAAGCCTAAGCGCTGTGATGTGCTCTGGACTAAACGCCTGCCGTGCCGGGTACAGATCGTTTTGGCTTAGGCGTACAGGTTGGCCGTGTTCAACACGGAGCCCTCGGAACAGTCGGAGATCGTCAACCCTCGTTGCGGAGCTTTCTACAGCCTTTCCTTTTCTCGCCTCCACCGATGTGTCCGAAGATACCACCCGTGTCCGAGGTTCTCGGCCCACGTCAATCGGAACTAGGTTCGTAGCTGGTGCAGTCATTTGTTACTCTCCAAAGATGTACCTAGAATCCCGCGAGATCACGTGCAAGGCATGTTTAACCCACTGTGACATGTCGATTTGGCCCGGTTCCACTGGTGAAACCGTGTAATAGTCCACATCGAAAACAATCCCACTCTTTTCTTGGTGGACGGGTTTTATCAGCGATTCTAACGCGGCTGGCGGGTCAAATTCCGTTTTGCGGGTTTCCACCCTGCATTGGACTAGCACGCCTTTTTTGTCGGACTCCCATCGCAAAATGTACTGTGGATCAATCGGCTGGTCGTCAATTTCAAACTTCTTTCCGTCCGGCACATTTAGAAGTCGCAAAGCAAAAAAGGCTGCTGACGCCTCTTTCTTGTCGTTGAACTCTTTGAAGTAGATAAGTCGGAGTCCCACTCTTTTGAACAGCGAAAGTTGGAGGTGCTGGGTCGTCATGGCAAAGAACTCTTTGGTCATGGCCGCGAACTCTTCCAAAGACCTTTCGGGGTTGACGGCAGTGACACTGGCCAATTCAACCTCGACTTTTAACGCATTCTTCCCGGTCTGGAATTGTGTTTTCATGGGCTCGGCATGCGCCAGTCGAAGATCAGGCCACTTCCCTTGCACTGACCTCCACAGAGCACCGGATTTATCCCACAAGCCTAGAGCGAGAGGATAGCGAATCTCTAAAACTCCCTGCTCCAACTGAAAGGAAGAGAGGTCAAACGGAGTGACACTAGAACGCACCTCAAGAGATTTGTTCACGGGTTGCTCTTTCGGTGCCATCCTGAACCCTTAATATGCCTCGCGCCGCACGATTCGTTAATCTACGGAATTAACCACTTAAGACGTTCCTCTTGCTTCTGGCTCCACTGTACTTGCCACACTCTACCTGTCTCTTGGTCCACAAGCAAAAAGTTGAATATGTTGCGGGTGGGATACAAGGCAAATCGTCCGCACTGTGAAGCGACTGGTGCAAGTGTCTCACTGTTCAAAACGTTTGAGAAGCGATCTGACCCGCTGGCGTCAAATTGAACTTGCCAAGCCAAACCCGTGCGTGTGTCCAGCTTAAGAAACGTCCAAATGTTCGTCGTAGGAAACAAACGGAAGCAGGCTTGTGCATTTTGAGTTGGTTGTAAATTTGTAACTTCGACTTCATCGGAGGCAAGAGCAACGCAACACAACAACATCAAAGACACGAAGAACAACGCGGCTTTCCTCATGGACATCCGTCCTCCTAGTGAGTTAACTCCATCCCATTTAGATCACGCTTGATGGGGATAGCATGAAAGCCTCGACTCCGTTGTTTCGTCGACCACTGGAAGAAACCACCACAGCGATCACGAACGGTACAATCCTCACATACTTCCCCATACGCATTCTTCCAGTCTGAAATCGCCTGTTTTGAATATTTCCATAAAGATGGCTTGAGCACGCAGAGTTGAAGATTATAAATGCGAACGTTTATTCCGAATCGGGTGAGGAAAGCGACACTCTTTTCTAATTGTTCTTGGTAATCGACCGGATCAATCCATAACTCACTCATGTTCCGTGGCACATAACCGATGTGTTCCATTCCCATAAACGACACATGATCGACAAACGTGACGTTCCTGCAGATATACTCCGCCAAAAGCACCAGGCGTGGAGCTGTCAATGCGTGCAACACAATGCGGATCTCTATTTCGACTCCCTGCCTCGCAAGTTGATGTAGACCCAGAATCGTCTGATCAAAAGCGCCTCGCGCCTGAACTATATAATCGTGTAGGGTAGCGTGGTCAGCGTAAAGAGGAATACCGACACTGAAGTTAGGATGACGAACTCCTGCAAGGTCGGAAGTAAAATCAGCCCAAGCGAACCGGCGGCCATTTGTGAGCATGTGGACGTAGGTGCACGGCATCACATCCCGCAGCTTACCGAGAATTGCTAGTAAGCGGTCACCCAAGAGAGTGGGCTCTCCACCTGTTATGCAAAGATATTCAGGAGCAGGCGACATCAGATCAATGAGCTTCAGATTGCGCTCGGAGAGTGCCGCTATGTCGTCCTTATCGGTGGGAGGCTGCGAGCACATCAAGCAGTTGCTGTTACATCTCTCCGTGACAAAAAGTGTGTTGTGTTGTGATTCAGGACGGTAGAGAGTGCGTATGAAACCATTTAGCGGTTCCATTACGACGACATGTCCGGAGCTAAGGTGATCGATGTCTCGCACCGAGTGAATTAGGGGTGTGGAGATCGATTGGCCATCGACCTTGCTCTGAATAATGAGAGCGGCATATCCGCGAAAATCGTTTGGAACCCCCTCTAACGAAGATAAAACCAGAGCAGCGTGTTTTCTCTCGCTATTGGGAAGTTGCTCAGTCGTCACGCGCACGACCAGCGGCTTTCGAAAACCTCGTGCTGTACCAGCGGTATGCAATCTCATTGTGGAATGTCCGCTCGGATTTCTGTCAAGTTTCGATCAGTAACCCATCCCCATAAGATGTCCTGAGTGTCAGGATCGCCAGCTTGTAGAAGCGAGAATAGATGTTCGATGACCTTCATGTTCCGCTTGCAGAATCCGCTGGTAGCTCTGTGTCCAATCATGTCACCTTGGGTTGCGTGATGATAGACAGGGTCCGCTCCACAGTACGGCTGAAAAGCACAGTCTGAGCATCCTGGCAACGACTGATTGCATGCGGCCTGGAGTAAATTCACGAACTCGGGGCTTGTAAATATCTGCGCCCGCGAGTGCTTCAACACGTTGCCCAACTTGAACGTGTGATCTTGCATTTCAGCTAACATGCGTGCTTCATCTGTCGCATATACGTCGCCGTCATAGTTGTAAACCAACACATTCCACCCTGCACCCGAAGGACTCTGCAAATCGACATAACCAGTCCCTTCGGGCATGAGCATCTTCTGTAGCAGAATCTTTGTATAAATCTCGGTTAGGCTGTACCCTTTGCGGTTCAGGTCGATAATGTGATTCAGACCGGTGCGGTAGAACTCTAAGAATGCATCCATCTCATAACCCGTTCTGTGGTTACTTTTCACGGCAAACCCGTATGGGCTAATTGGTCTCAGGAATATCGTATGGAATGACTGTCGCACGTACTCATCGATGATCTCTTTAGGATGTTGGAGTGAGAGCTGAGTTGTTGTCATCAGGGCCGCCACGCGATTGGCACCTAACGCTCTTCGAGCTCGTCTAATACCTTCGATGGCAACCCTGTAGCTATCTCCTCCAGGTCTGGGACGATTCGCATTGTGGATGAACTCAGGGCCGTCGAGCGATGAGGAAAGCTTGATCTCCTCCGCTTTGCAGTATTCAAGGATTTCGTCTGTCAAAAAGGCGAGGTTAGAGGTGATAACGATGTCCAGTTCCTTTCCGAGCCGAGCAGCCTTTGGCTTGGCGATCGACACGATGTACTTGATGGTGTCAAAGGCGAGTAATGGTTCCCCTCCCTGCAGCTCCAGCGTGACTTGGGGAGAAGGAGTCTGCAGCATCATATTGACTGCTGCCTCGGCAACTTCGTAAGGCATGTCAAATTCGCCCTTGTTGACCGTTTGTCGTGATACCTGGCAATAGTGGCAAGAGTGATCACATCGCAGAGTCACAACAAAAATGTGCAACTTTGTGGAGCCGTGAATGAAGTCGAATTTCGTCCGGTATTTTGACGCAAGAACATCGAGAAGAGCTGAGGAATAGTCATCGTAGATGAAATGCTTCGCCTTAAGGGTCGGGTAAATATTGTCGGTGGGAAGCAGCCTTCTTCTTACGATTGTTTCTGTGGTGCCGATTGGTGCAACAACGAACTCACCGCATTCATTGACGAGGATCTCATTTTGCTTGTCGAGACGATGAAATCGAAATGGCAGCAGTCGATAGCTCCCGTCGGTGGACCTGAAATCGGTTACGCTCGCAAAGGATCGCACCTGCTCCTCTTCTCTACTCAGGCAGTTTGTTACTGATCTTGATCAGTTTCTTTGATTCAATATTGCCCAACGTCACGGGGTCTGCAAACGTTCCAGGTGGTAGGTCTTCCAACACTCCGGATTCGGCAAAGGCTTTAGCTATGATCAATTCCCGCACTCCAGCAGTCTCTGCTTGGATCTCAACTCGAAGCTGTGAGTCCACAAATGCACCGAATATGTCAGGCATCCATTCATCGAGTTTCCTGATCCGCTGATTGAGAGTCGGAGAAGGTACCCGGAGTGCCACCCTAACTTGTAAAGCGTCTCCCGTTTCGTCTACATGAAAATAGAGGTCCTTACTAAACCAGTAACAGGCTCGAAGAACCGCAGACTTTGAGTAGACTTTCTTATCAATTGATATAGTCGCAGCTGTCCGTTGATCGTCAAACACGACGCATTCGAACTCGGCACTCATATAGCCCGCGAGGAATGCGACGAATGCGACGCGTGTGATGCATGGGAAGAATGTGACGCGTGGGAAGCGTGCGACGCGTGTGAAGCATGAGAAGCGTGCGATGCATGAGAAGAGTGCTGAGCGATGATTTTGAGTCCTTTGTTTGTTTTCCTGAGCACAAGCTTCGCCGGTACCTTAGAGTTGCTGCGGCTAAACTCTTCGGCCTGAGGAGTCCGTTCAGGAAATACCGGAGCGCTCGGCGCAGCGTTCAACGAAGACGAATTGCCGAAAGCAACAGCGCCACCGAGAAGGAGCGCCACCTTAGCTGAAATACGCCTAAAGAATGTTCTTAATTTCTGCTCGTCCATGGCCTCACCCCAAACTTATAGTCAAGTATTGACAGCATGATGCCACAACAAAATCATAGAAACTACTCCGTCTTAATGGCTTTGCCTTCCATTGTGGTCGTCCATTCACCGTTTGCCGATGCTATTTCGAACCGGAAACTGTAAGACGTGGGGGACAGCTCTTTCATCGTGAAGCGCGCCTTCAAGGTTTCGCCGTTCTCCATTGTTGGGTTGCTGGTCCAGATCCAGGTTTTGCCTTCGACAGTGCCTGTGGAGTCTTCTGCTTCCCCTGTGTTGTCGACTCCGTGATACCTATAAGTCTTCTGATCTGAGTCGTACCGATACGCAGCATGACCGCTGTCGACACCATTTGGGCGCTTCTCATCCCACTTGGATACCAAAGACAGACCGTCCGAACTCCACTCATTGCGATGGGTGCCAGTGAATTTCCCTCCAGGGCCGAACAGACTCGTGTTGATTTCGCCTGTTAAGGTCCAAGTCCCAACGAAGTACTCTAGTCTCTTGAGCTCGGGATCGCTTCCCGGACGCTGCGGCCCAGTAGTCAAAGTGGAACGGGAAGGGAATGTCGACTGTTGTTGAGAAAGAAAAGCAACCTCGGGTCCTCTTCCAAGTTCGCGCAACTGTTTAAGGATGCACTGGTGATACGCTGCAGGGCCAAGCCTGTATTTTTCATGGGAGCAAGTGGACTGAATAGACGTGCGATCGTCCGCACTCAGCCCGGATAAGTCAGGACTTTGAGAACCCGAGCTTATTCAGCTGAGTTTGCAAGCACTGGTGATACGCTGCAGGGCCAAGCCTGTATTTTTCATGGGAGCAAGTGGACTGAATAGACGTGCGATCGTCCGCACTCAGCCCGGATAAGTCAGGACTTTGAGAACCCGAGCTTATTCAGCTGAGTTTGCAAGCACTGGTGATACGCTGCAGGGCCAAGCCTGTATTTTTCATGGGAGCAAGTGGACTGAATAGACGTGCGATCGTCCGCACTCAGCCCGGATAAGTCAGGACTTTGAGAACCCGAGAGCTTGTTCAGCTGAGTTTGCAAGCACTGATGATACGCTGCAGGGCCAAGGCTGTATTTTTCATGGGAGCAAGTGGACTGAATAGACGTGCGGTCGTCCGCACTCAGCCCGGATAAGTCAGGTTGTTGGGTTTGCGCAAACAAGCGTACAAATGAAACTAAGAACAGCGCAATCCCCATGTTTGGCCACGGTCCGCCAAATCGCGCAGCGACATTACGCGTGTCCATAAATGTGCTAAGGAGGCCCGACCGGGGGAAGTGTTGCGTTACGGAATTTACGCCTAATACAGTGGTTGTGTCAATAGTACCGTACCGAAACTACCTCGCTTGGCATTCGGCTTGAATTTAGGATTCCGGCGAAACGCCAACGAGCTGCGCCAGCGCGTGCCAATGCCGTGGATGCGGGCGGTAGCCTTCGCGAATGCGACCGGCGTACCAGCGTGACACGCCAATCCTCTTTGCGATGGCCGTAGCTGAGGCTCGCGTGAGCGCCGGTTGAATTTTCTCCGAAAAGACCTGTTCGGTAAGCCATGATGGTTGCTTTGCGGGATTCCAAACAGCCTTTGCTTGCGCGTGCTTACGGTGTGTTTCTGCTTCCTTGGCAATCGCTTCAGGGGTATGTCCAGCAACACGACCGGCCCTTGCCACTTCCACAAGGCGCTCGGTCGCAATCTTAACGTCGCACTCACTACAATTCATTGAGTCACCTCGAACCGCTTTGCCGCACCCACGACAAGCCCTCTCAGGTTTCGGAATTTTGATCGGTGGAACGTCGCTTCCCTTTACTTCGCGCTTGTTCCGCTGAGTGAGGCGAGTCGCTACTCGTTGCCGAGCAAGAGTTGACGAGGGCCTGGAAATCGAGGACCAAAGCTCTTGAGCTACGTACTCTGCGACCGGAGCCACGAGCTTGCGCCACGTATCCGCAGTCTCGCTCAAACGGATTGCCAAACTTGAAACCAATCGGCAGTTGCCAGTACGATCCTCCCAGAAGTCTGACTTGCGAAGGGGCTCGCTCTGAAGCCAATGAAGTACAAAGGCGTCACACTTCGGGCGACAGACTTCCATCAGATCACAGCTCAAGGAATTTCTGTTAGGTGTGTCGGCGTGGAGCAAGCCGATTTCCGGCAACAGACCCATCGCGGATGCAGCTAGAGTCGCTTCGGCCTCCAGGACCGAATACAAAAGATTGAGGCAGGCATTCGCAGGTGAGGCGGCCAGCCGTGGACTGTGGGTTAAGGGCGAGATGCGTGAGCCGAAGCACTTCCAACATTCGGGAACTCGCCCTTCGTCCTTGCGCGGCCAGTGAATCGGAACATTAGCCCACCCTTGCCAGTACAGTTTCGCTGCCTGAGCCTCAATCAGCCGCACTCGGTCGAGAGTCTCCATTGTCGGTAGCTCGACTCTGAATCGAGCAATCGCGTCTGCTGTCACAGAATTCCGCAGCATATCGCGAACGAGCAACTCCTGACCGGCGAGTTTCTGGGCGACGAGTTCTTTGGATATCTTGAGCGCCGTCCCGTTAGCCAGCGCGAGCGATTGCGCTCTACGGAGCTTGGAATCAAAGGGAGGTACGGGGCCAGTGACGGTGAGCACCTTGCCTCTGCGGTCAAGCATCAAAAGGCTCGCGCCCATGTCAGAAATCCAGCGGAGAGCCTCAAGAGTGATGAAACCGTCGCTCCCGATCAAAACCAACCTCTTTAAGCGATGATTCACGCGGGGTAGGCGGATGGTTCGGCGTTTGTCTGCGATACCATCATGGCAGATCAAGTGGCCGGCGTTCACGTTTACACGAATCCCGAAGCCATTCAGAACGAGGACCCCAGATTTGCCGATGTCGTGCGTGTACGGTAATGTGTGCGAAGCTGCCATGGAGGTCATTTCTCCTTGGTGGTAGGGCGGTCGCGTGTTCACAGCACGCGGCTTGCCCGCTTATTTCAAATCATCGAATCAGAGCTTGCGCTTTACTTTCCTTTGCTTGCGCGCCGGTTTCCCGTCACGCGATTCCTGAAACACCTGCTCGGGTCTCATTGATCCCACAAGATTGATAGCTGTGCGTGTCGTCACCCCAAAGACCGCCCCAGCCAGAGCGCGGGACAAAAACCAGAACTGCTTCAGTCGGCTCGATGGGCGGGTCGAAACATCACAGCGGGGAAAGCGCGGGTCCCGCAAGGCCTGAACGTACTGCTCCGCATATTGAGACAGATAACCGGGGAATGGGCTGCCTGGGGGAATAGGCCAAGCCGGGACCTCTACTTCTTTGATCACACCCGGCTTAACTTCGAAACTTCTGTGCATGTACGCGCTCCTGCAAAGCTCACGGACTTGTTCGGCAGTGGAATTCGGGTCTAGGAGTACCTCGATGACCTCCGGCTCTCCCGGAACTTTCACTGTTCTCGTGGATTCTTCTACCGCGATGTTCTCGGCCCACCCACGTGTTACAAATAATCCTCCCTCCTCCAGATTTCGGAGCTGCGTTGTCCTTTCAGCTTCGGTTAGGCGTCCGGCTCGAATTTCTTCATCAACGATCTGTTGATATCGTCTTTTCTGCTCGTCATTGAGTTGCAGGTTCGCCAATTCACCTACCAACTGTCGGTGCTTTTTCTTGTCAAACGAGTAGCGTGACCGTCCCTCGGCTAGCCTCCGGAAATCCCAATAAAACTGGTGGGCGGTCGCGTAGAGCGATCCCGGGTCGGCTTTCTTGGGTCTACCAGCTCTCATAATTAAAGGGCAAAATGTATTTACTTAACCTTGCGAATCTTGTCGAAATGTCTTATACAACAAGCATATTATGCACCTTGCCTGCTAGCTAGTGCAAGGGCAATAATGGGGAGGTACCAAGATGCACCGAGATGAAACTGTTCTTGCGGTGGGGATGGTTGAAGCAGCCCGGCGGCTGGGGCTGTCAGCCCGAACTGTCGCGACACTCGTATTACGCCATGAGCTTCCGAGCCGAAAAGTAGGTCGCCGAAGAATCATTCCGGTCGCAGCACTGGAGGCTTTCGTCAGGAGTGACCATGCGTCTGGTCGCGTCAGGTGCGGAGAAGCTCTTCATGGGAGGAGTGGCAGCCCGGAGTAAATCATGCCGCGCAAACGAAAGCGGCAGGCGGGAAGCTCGGCGGTTGCGACTTCAGTCGCACCAGTCCAGCCGTTGGAGCACTTTCCCCCAACACGAAAATGCTGAACATTGAGATCAATTTCGAGGAGGCACTAAAACTGCATTTGGCTATCGGGGAATGCATCCGTAAGCTGAACTCATACAACCGGAGCACAAGAGCAGGAAAGCGCACAGCCCTAAACCTTGCAATTCACCTTTCCAAAGGTCGAGTGACCATCAATGAAGCGAGGCTGCCGTCGAGCCCTCACATCTAGGTTTGCAGCAGATCGATCTCAAAGAAAGCGAAGGCTATGACCGTTCGCATCGCGGCAATCACTTTGCGCAGTGTGATCGTTACGCAACACCTAACAGAGCAATATGAGTGGGAACGAATCGGAACGACAGAGAAGGATACACAGCTTGAGTGATGAACAGTTTCTCAAACGACTTGAGGCTTTGAACTCGAAGGTGCAATCAGGACAAGCAGCACCGGAGGAAAAGACGGAGCTGAAAGCAATGGAGAAAGAAAAAGCCAGAAGGGTCAAGGAAGTCGAAAAGAAACTAGACCGGTCGTTAGGCCGCTTCACGTGAAAGGGTTGCGCACTCCCCCGCGCCCGGCCCGCCCCGCCGACCTGCGCTCGTTACTCTTAAGTTAACCATAGAGTGTACTCGAAAGTTACTGGGCGGGACACTTTTTATCGCATATGTAGCTTACCCCGTCAACGAATGACGGCTCTCACGGGAGGATGTCGAAGCCAGAACACTTGCATTGTGACGGTCAACCACGGATGCGGCGATTCTGGGCGGGTGGTCGGCAACCGGAAGTTATGGTGCCGAGTTGAGGAAGCTGAGCCGTGAAGAGTACTAACAACGGCGGATTTTGCTCCGGGAGCGACGAGGCGGGCTATGGGTGGATGTTCAGCGTTGGACTGATGCAGCGTAGCGGTCCCCGGCAAATCCGTCGTTTCAACCAACCACCAATAGTCTCATCGGGCCTTGAAAAACTCAACGTAGACCAAGACAGACACGACCCACGCCACCACTACAATCACGATCTTTTTCCACATCGCCATGTACCCAAGCTTACTCCGTTTGCCGATGGAATCTCCGGGGGAGGGGTTTTGAGCGATATGGCCTGATAGCTCAGTTGACATTGACTTCCGAGTTGGCCGCCATCCGCTCAGGCCTGAACGATGACGAAATCCGCGCGGCGACACGTCGCTCCAGCGGTCTGAGAATTACGCCCAACCGAGGTCCTTTAGCGCCAGACCAGCGTTCCATACTTTGGTCATGTGGGCGATCCTGTCGCCGTCGAACTGCATTATGTAGACATAATCCGTGCTGATCTTTCGACCGGTGGGAGGAACGGGCCCACCTTGCCCGGTATGCGTTCCATAGAAAATTCCGTAGGCGGCGACATTGTTTCGAGAGCTGTCCGTCGCGAAGGATTTCACCTCGTACCGGGCGTCCGGCAGGACGGTTAACATGCCTTTCATCCAGTCTGTGTACTGCGCGAGCGTTTTTAGATCCAGCAATGGTTCGGCCTGTGCCGAGAATGTCGCGTTGGGCGTGCAATACTCGCGGCAGACTTCCCATCCTTTGCCTGTCTCGCATGCGTCGAAGAAGGCTTCCGCGACGTCCGTGATCGATGTTGTTCCTAGCATCATGATGGTCTCCTCCGTTTCTGAGTGACACCGCGGACCGGCATGTGTTCTCTGGAGGCTAACACAACTCGCCCGCATCGATTACGAGAAGATGGTCGGCAACCCGCAAACCATGTCCTGCTGGTCAACTGGCGAAAAATCCCCATTACGCTCAAAACCCCAAGCCCCGGCGAATAGACGGCGCAAACTTGCGCAATCGCCTGGGTTTCGTCACTTGAGAAATCGCAGCGTTGAATCGTTGCACCGCATCCAGTTTGAACTCCTTGCTGAACTTCCTTCGAGATGATCCCATCCCGTTTCCCCTTTCGCTGCATTTTAGGGCTTAACTGGTTGTCTCAAATTCGGGGTCCACTCCAGGTTGGCGCCGGAGTCGGTTGCCGTCGCAACATCGCGGTTACACAAGTTAAAGAACATCGGCCCGGCACAATTCTTCAGCGGATAATAATTTCCTCGACTTGACCACCATCTTCGGCCACGAACGCAGCACGTTTCACTGGTTTTTCCTGTCCGACTCGACGCAGGCGTGGGAGCCTTTGAATATTGCCGCCGCTTCTACCAGAAGAAACCGTGTAGGCCCGCGTAGGTGCCGTGTGACACCCGTGTAAAAATCGTGTGACACGGAAAAATGGGACGCGTGTCTTGACAAACCTGCCCACGGGAGCAAGGTTGCCAACCACTGAGTCAGGACCCAAAAACCTCCGAAACAAGAAAACTGTACACCCGAGTAAACCCGTACCGTACCTGTACAGCACCCGTGCTGTACCCGTACCGTACGACCTGTGCTTGACTGCATTTCCACAGCTCACGCAAGCTGCGAACTGGATCTGCATAAGATGTGGCCAGGCGTGGTTCTCGTTTTTGACGCTGAGAAGGCGGTCGAGTTCTCTGTCTTTCGTCGTCGCCGTGTGTGGGAGCGTGCCCGCCAGGGCGAAATCCCGGCGCATCCCTTGGGCAGGGAAACGTCGGCTATAGCGGTTTCGGTTTTCTGGGCTTGCGGCTCGGTGGGTGCCCCCCAAAAATAAACCGTGCAGAGCAGTGCAGCAACAGTGCAGAGCAGTGCAGCACCCGTGCAGGATCCGTGCACCACGGCCAGTGCTTGACTTCTTTCCCCTGCTCACTCGAACTGCGAGCTGGATGTGCATAAGATCGGGCCCGCGTGGTTGGTCGAGGTCTTCACTCATGCTCTTGACCGGCGCACCCATGCATGAAGGCCCTTTCCACTATTTCCACACCTTTGCATTCCGCTGACGGAGCAATCCGCGAACTACCTCGATCCAACTTGGCCGGCTCTCGCTTGGAGCGGGTCACGCAAACCGCGCCGGTCAATAAGGTTGAGGATGCCCAACAGAATGCGTGTCAACCGAAGCAGATAATTGATGGTCTAGAGTTTCGTGCCGCCGCGCTCTTGGGCAGTTATGCTGGCCCGTGGAGGATGCGGGCGAGTTCACCTTAGGAGTCCGCATCGGCAAGAAGGCTTCGTAACAGATTCATCTCGCGCTCTGTCAAGGTAAGGCACTTCCTGAGATATCCGACCGGTGGCGAACCATTGAAGCGACTAAACCAAAGATTCATCCCCAAAAAGTACTTGTAGCACTGGTACTGGTGTTGCAAAATCTGATGCCAGGTCATGTGCTGCCCTGCCCGGATCTTCCTTTCCAGGCGCCCAAAGTAACCCTTGCGAAGTCTTGTTGCGCCCTAATTGCCACCCAGATTTGCCTGCTTTCACGCGGCACAGGCCGATCATGTCGTCTGGGTTCACCGTACCGATCAAAAACATTGCGCTCATGTGTAAATGCCTCCTGTACTCATTGAATTAGTTCCGAGGTTGGAGAAACTCACGAGCCAATCGTTACTCTCGCCTCGTCGAAGCTTTCGATCTGCTGCCGCTCCCCTCGTTCGGCGGCACGCCTTACAGTCTCGATGAGACGGGCGTTGTGAAGTGCGTGGTCAAAGCCGCGTGTGCTATACGTGCCTGCATTCATATCGCGGACAAGATGAGAGTAGACCCTCCCACGTTGATCGCCGCGCCCATGAACCCACCGGAGACCGCGGGCTTGTCGGGTATCGCGAAGGGGATGTTCGAGGTGAGCGTGAGATCCCCAGCCTGGGAGCCGTAGGGGTGATTACTGGTCAGGCTGAGCCATCCCTCTGAACTCCTGATTTCGAAACTGAAGTGAGCGTCCTCCGGCGCTACGCCACCGCTGACGTCAGCTGTGAATACCGCACCAGAACGCGTCTTCCCGAGGATGTCGACGTGATCGGCGGTTTCACGCACACTCTTCCCGCCAGTGTCCGTCAGTTTGACGGTGGGCCAGAGAATCTCGGTTCGGGCATCAACTTCGACGATCTTTCCAAGGACCGCTTCCACCAAATCGAGTGTGTGCCCCGCACTGATGGTTAGCAGGTTGGCACCAGAAGTTGTCTTATTGAAATAGTCGTAGCTGGAAGGCAGCTCCGGCCCGAAACCAACGTTGCTGGAGACAATTCTCGCGTTGAGTGGCCGTCCAAACTTTCCGGAAGAAATCAACTGAGCTGCGCGGCGCACGGCTGGATTCAAACGACCTTGCAGTCCGATGGCCGTATGAAGTGAACCTACCGCGCCCGCCATCTCTTCACTTTCCGCGACGGTGCGTCCGAGGGGCGCCTCGCAATACACCGCCTTGCCGGCATTCAATGCTGCCAGGACGAGTTCGCGGTGTGCGGGTACCTTGACGGAAATAGTTATGAGATCAATCCGGTCATCTCGGATCATCGCGAGGGGATCGGAGAACCAGCGATCAGCACCAAAGGCTTCAGCCGCTTCCCGAGCACTCTGCTCGTTGCTCGTTGCCACAGCCGCCAGCTTCAGGCCAGGAAGGCAATTGATCGCCGGAACGTGCGACACTTTCGCCCAGCTTTTATTTGCGTTTGCACCGACGATTCCAACAAGAATTTCTTTTTGAGTCACCTGACACGTCCTTTTATTTCTGCAACGCCCGTTTCTCGCGTTTGCCAGCACGATCACCGCTGGCTTTAAGGTTCATTGCGGCCATGATTAACACTTCCGCTAGCGTGAAACCGCGAGTCGTGATCTTCCACATAACCACCTCACAACTGATTCGAAGCATCGCGTCTCTCACTAAAGCAAGAGCCGTGCCAAACGTCGTCGTACACGTAAGTGCTGGAAAACAGCGATGCTTAGCGGAAAGTCGATCAGTTGGAAGGTGTTGAAAGTCGAAAGTGTCGATTTTTTTGGAAGCCATTGCGACCTGTAGAGGAAGTGAGTCATCTTCTATTTGAGTAGTTGGGTTGAATTAAAGGCCGGCCAGCGACCAGTTTCTGGAATGTAAGAGTATGGGTACAGACCCAAAGATTGCGCCTCAGAGCGACACCCACCGTTATGAGGCCGTTGTGCGCATCAGCGAGGCGATCGCCGCGTGCCGCGAACCTGAGGATCTGGCTACAACTCTCGCGTCTGAGATTGGCAAGTTTCTGCACTTCGACCACCTTTACTTCGTTGTGGTGAAGGAGAACTCCGAGGAAATCGAATACTTGGTTTGGGGTAAGGGCCCACTACCTCTCCCGGACTTGCGGATGGAAGAGTTGCCATGGTGGGAGGCAGTGCGCAGCCGGGATCCACAACATACTGCCGATTGGGACACGGAGGAGCGGTACCCACGATTTAAAGAATGGGCAAAGAAAATAGGCCTCGGGTCGGGGCTCCGCGTACCCTTGACGACGCCGCATCGTCGATTGGGTGTATTCGGAATCAACCGCGACACAGTGAATCCATTCAGCGAGGAAGAAATAAGCTTCCTGGAGCTGATTGGGCGTGTCGTGGCGTTCGCGCTTGATGATGGTTTGAATCTCAGGCGCGCGCAACATCAAAATGATCAGCTGCAGTTGCTTCTCGACCTGACGAATCGAATCACATCAAATCTTCAACCTCGGGACCTGTTGCGCGCGATTGCAGCGAACATACGCGAGGTCATGCGCGCTGACGCGGTAACAGTTGTACTGCCCGATGCCGCTTCGGAGAAATTCAGAGTATTGGCCATGGATTTTCCGCATGGAAAGGGGGTCGTCAAGGAAGAGTTACTCATTACGCCGAGTCCGGCCGTTATGAAAGCGCTAGATACCTTGAAACCGGTGGTCATTAACACCTGGGAACCTAACGAGCTCTCATCTGATGCATCCGACTTAGTGGCTGCTGAGGGCATAAAAACCTTTTGCAATATTCCACTTGTAAATCGGGGCCGGGCACTCGGGATTCTGTCAATTTTACGCACGACGGAAACTCCCTTTTCGCCGGGAGACGTGGATTTCCTCAGCCGTGCGTCAGGCCAGATCGCCATCGCCATTGAAAACGCGTTGGCATATCGCGAGATTTCGCAACTGAAAGACAAGCTCGCCCAGGAGAAGCTCTATCTCGAAGAAGAAATCCGCAGCGAGATGAACTTCGAAAACATCATCGGAAACAGCCCGGTGTTAAAACATGTCTTAGAGTTGGTTGAAACCGTAGCTCCGAGTGATTCCACGGTCCTGTTGTTGGGAGAAACGGGTACGGGGAAGGAGTTGATCGCGCGCGCCGTCCACGACCGCAGCCGGCGCAAAGATCGCACGTTTGTGAAGCTGAACTGTGCTGCCATTCCTACCGGTCTGCTGGAGAGCGAACTGTTTGGACATGAAAAAGGAGCTTTCACCGGCGCCATCGCTCAGAAAATCGGCCGAATGGAACTGGCGGATCAAGGCACGTTGTTTCTCGACGAAGTGGGAGACATTCCAATTGAGATTCAGCCGAAGCTGTTGCGCGCATTACAGGAGCGTGAATTTGAACGACTGGGGAGCATTCACACGCGAAGAGTGAATATTCGGCTCGTAGCGGCAACGAATCGTGACCTCGAAAAGATGATTGCGGACCGCGAATTCCGAAGTGATTTGTACTACCGCTTGCATGTATTTCCGATCCGGATACCGCCTCTGCGGGAACGTAAGGAAGACATTCCACAACTGGTGAGTTACTTTGTCCAGAAATTTGCCAAGCAAATGCAGAAGAAAATTGAAGCTATTTCTCCGGCCGTCATGAAGGGGCTTTCGGCGTGGGAATGGCCCGGCAATATCCGTGAGCTGGAGAACTTTGTGGAGCGGGCGGTCATTGTGACGCGCGGCAGGTCGCTGGACGCGCCTCTCGAAGAACTCCGGAAAACGAATACGGTAGTGTTACCGCGCGCCCACGACCGTAAACTCGATCGGGTCGTTGAAGAAAGAACAGATTCGCAAAGCGACCAAACCAGCGTTGCTGACGAATATGAGAGAAGACAACGCGATGAGATCGTACGGGCGCTAACCGCGTGCAAGGGGCGTGTGGGTGGCGCCGATGGTGCTGCCGTACGCCTGGGAATGAACCGCACCACTTTCCTTTCTCGAATGAAGAAACTCGGCATCTACGCCAAGCAGTATGCATGATATGCAGCTCACCGCTTTATTCTAGCTCTCTTTCCACCAGGCTTCGACAGTTTCGACCCTTTCAACTTCTTCGACCTCAAGGTTGTGAACCCCGAGCGATTGTCTCCTGAAAATTCAGTGAGTTACGGCTTCGCAGGTTTGGTGTGCGCCTTGCCTTAGCACAAGTGTAGGAAGGGGCAATGCTGAAGATTTCGCTAATTGATGGTGTTAGACTGCGTCGGCTGATTTTGGAAGGGAAACTCGTAGCGCCCTGGACGGTAGAGCTGAGGCGTGCATGCGAGGAGGCGAAGGCCGATCTTCGTGACCGCGAACTCGTTGTCGAGATGAAGCATGTAACAGCGATCAGCCAAGAAGGCGAGAACGTAATTGTTGACTTGCTCAACCGGGGGATCAAATTTCGCTGCGCCGGCGTGTTTATCAAGCACGTGTTGAAACAGCTAACGCGTCGTACAAACAAGAAACTTGGGGAGACGAAGGGATGACTAAACCTGGATCCATTCAGGTTCGCGAAGTGGACAACAGCATGGAAAGCGCAAATGCATATCTTGGAATTCATGAACATCTTGAAAGTTTGAGCGAAGAGGGAGCAGCTCAAATGTTTGAGAAGAATCTGTCAACCCGCCAGCCATCCTTGTACAGAAATGCACTCCGACTGCTGGGCAATTCAGCCGATGCGGAGGATGCGGTTCAGGATGCTCTGCTCGCTGCCTATACCCACCTGGACCAGTTCAAGGGGGAAGCACAGATGTCGACTTGGCTGACCGCCATTGTGCTCAACTGCGCTCGAATGCAGCTGCGTATGCGCCGACGCCACATCCATGTGCCTCTCGACGAGCCCATCGGAGAAGTTGAGACACCTTCAGTGTCGGAGCGACTAGCAGATCACAGATTGAATCCGGAAGAGGAGTGTAGGAATTCTGAGCTAAGTGCACGATTGATTCATTTCCACACTCAGCTATCGCCCACTCTGCGCAGGACATTTCAGCTGCGCGACATTGACGGTTTGTCGATCCAGGAAACGGCACGGATTTTGGGAATACCGATTGGAACTGTAAAAGCTCGGTCAGCACGTGCACGCCAAAAACTCGAGGATATGATGCGGCGTTCCTTCAAGCCGAGATCTCGCAGTTTGCGAGATCGAGCGCTCGGGTGCGGAACGTCCGCAACTTCGCACCGCTGCTCTGGAATGTGAGAGCGAGATGATTGGACGAGCCCACATTCGCATCCGTGACGCTCACAAGATAACCAGATGACTCACGCCGCTCAATTTGCG
>Ga0207003_1025_pt2 | contig 44648 bp, 41 predicted proteins | sample Alteio_BWMinCont_89_FD_153474 | JGI IMG/M metagenome (GOLD analysis project Ga0207003, IMG submission 153474) | Enriched cells from forest soil in Barre Woods Harvard Forest LTER site, Petersham, Massachusetts, United States -... | ecosystem: Environmental > Terrestrial > Soil > Temperate forest >...
GGCGTCTTCGTCGCTGGCAGGGCGAATCTCGATCTCGATTGGCGACGCGATGTTCAATCACGGATTGTACGCTTTTTAGTCTTTTGCGGAGGAGGGTCATCAGAGACTCTTTTCTCTGACTGAATATTCTCGGCGGCTATTCAACCGCCGTTGATTTTTTGCGGCCCTTACGGCGCGGCTGAAAAGCCGCACCTCTTCAAAGCTTGCTGGGTTCAGAGTCGGTCAACGTCATCTTGTAGTGATAGTGATAAAGATGATCGCGGAAATTAGAAAGGCCACGCTCGAGAGAGCGTGGCCTTTCGGTTACGGACGACGCTCACTGATTATTGCTCTCCGTTGGAGCGGTCGGCGTTTCCGTGGCGACTTCCGGAATGGTTTTTCCCGGAGTAGCGATGGGCTGGATCTTGACCGTGGACAGCATCCAATTCAGCTTACGAAAGACTTCGTTACGGTTTACCGGCTTGACCGCAGGCTTGGTCTCGTCCGGGGTGGTCTGCTCGGCGGTTTCCAGGCCGAGAGCGAATTCGTAGCAGCTTCCGTTCTGGAAGACGTGATAGTACTTCACATCGGCCTGATTGTTTTCTTCTCCGGCAAAACCTTCCACGGTTTGGAACTCGGTGACGCCAACTTTGGTCTTCGAGGTTGGGACTGAATCGGTCTCCGGGTCAAGCGTCAGCGGGAACGCGAATTGCTCGCATTCCTCGGAGGTCAACTTGGGATTCACGCTGACATTGAAGAATGCCGCATTGAAGTCGGTGCCCGCATAGAGCTTGCGGGGTAGTTCTACCGAGCTGATGGTGGTTCCACCATCCTGGACGAAGTTAATTTCCATCGTGCCCAGGCCGACCAGTTCGAGGTTCGCGTCGTCGCCTTCCTTCAGGCTGCCATACTTCGGGTAGCGGAAGGAGAGTCCGTAATCAGGATTGGTATAGGTAGAAGCGGACAACTTGCGCTGCCGCGATTTCTTTTTCGCGGGCGGTTGAGTTGCGGCCGGCGCGGATGTTGTCATTGGCGAGATCGGTACGAGCGGCGGGTTCGCTACGGCCTGATTGGGCGTGGCGATGGCCGCTTTGTCGGATTCTTTCGAACAGCCGCTTTCCAACAGGAAAACTGCTAACAGCAAGCTCGCGATCGCTGATCCGACGAGTGCGGCGGTCTTTTGTTTGCCGGTGAGTTTCTTTGGGTTGGAGTTTGGACGTTGTCCCTGCCCTTGCGGCAATTGTGTAGGCGATATTTTTCCTTGTGGTTTGGTTTCTGGTTTCTTGTCTGGATTTCCTGAAATTCCGAGTTGCGTGAAATGCGCCATGGTGGCCTCCTGTGCTGGTTCCCCCAGTCGGGAACAGTAGGAGCACGGTCGCAGCCATTGGGGAATAGGCTGATTTCACGAGGGTTAGGGCGAGTTTTGTTTAGCAATCGCGTGGTGCCGGGGAGACGCTGTGGCGGGTGGGACACGTTTTTCTGGAAGGGGCAGGTCTATATGGTTGCAGCACCGCGTGTTCCGGGATCCGAAGACTTGTGCCTCGACCGGCCTTTCGCTCCGCCGGGGCTTAACATGCCCAACTCTTACCCACGGCTTGCGCCGTGGGCTGCGTTCTTACACCGCTTCGCGGTTGTCGAATCCCCTGCACTAGAACAGGGCGGTCGGGCGGCGCTTCCAGGGCTTTCCTTTTTCTTTGGAGACGTTTTCCATGTCGCTCACGTAGGCGCCAGTCTGGGTCAGAATATGGTGCAGGTCGTTGCCCACGCTGATGAAGGTGAATCCTTTCTCCAGGAACTCGCCCACGCGGGCGGTGCCGAAGAGGAAGAGTCCGAGAATGACTTTGTTCTTGCGGGCGTGCTCGACGAGCTTCTGCGTGGCGGCGTTGAGTTCCGGCGAGGTATACATGTGCGGGAATTCGTATTTCTCGTAGAGGCCCATCGACATGCACAGGTCGTTCTGGCCGAGGAACAGAATATCGACGCCGGGAACGGCGGCGATCTCAGCCATGTTCTCGATGCAGGAGGCGGTCTCCACCTGGAGCGCGACGACGAGGTTTTTGTTGGCATTGCCGGCGTAGCCGAGCAGGCCACCCTTGTTCATACTGCGCTGGGGGAAGTAGACGGAGCGCGTGCCGGTGGTGGGGTACTTATTGCAACTGACTGCCTGGCGCGCTTCTTCCGCTGTGTTGATGTAGGGGACGAGCACGCCGTCGGCGCCGAGGTCGAGGGCCTGCTGAATTCCTGGGCGATCGTCGTATCCGCCGACGCGGACGATCGACTTGGCTCCGCCGTTGGCGATTCCTGCCAGCATGGCGGAAAGTTTTTCATGGTCCATGGGGCCGTGTTGCGTGTCGACCAACAGCCAATCGTAGCCGCTGTGGGCCAATTGTTCAGCGACGGTCGGGCTGTGTGCGTTCAGGAAGAGGCCCATTTTGGGCGTGCCTTCGCGCAGTTGCTGTTTGAAATCGGCGCCACTGAGGGCGGCTTCGGACATAGGATAATTCCTCCGGATGAAAGTTATTTAGTTTAACCTAACCGGCAGCGCATGCGGAAAGCGGGCCCAAACCATGAGGACCCTGCCCTCAAAAATGCGGGTGAACGCCCAGTTGACAGTGTTTCCCGAAGGTAGCATGATTTGCCCGTTAGATTGGGGAGTGGGGACATGAAAAAACCGTGCTGGTCCTGGATTTCGAGGCTGTGTGCGCGAGCGTCAACCGTTGTGTTAGCTGTGGCGGCGATGCCGGCGCAAGCGCAGATTTTTACGGTACTGCACAGCTTCACTGGATCGGACGGCGCAACGCCCTATGCTGGTCTAGTCCGCGACGCCGAGGGCAATCTCTATGGCACTACCTCCGGAGGTGGGGCTTACTCGCATGGAACGGCCTTCAAGTTGAACAAGCAGCGCAAGCTGACGGTGCTGCATAGCTTCAATAGCGACGACGGAGCGTTTCCTACCGGCCAACTGATCCGGGACAGCAGAGGAAACCTATATGGAACGGCGTTCCAAGGTGGCATCGCCGACTACGGAGTGGTCTTCAAGCTGAATCCGGCGGGCAAACAGACAACGCTGTATCGCTTTACCGGGGGGGGCGGACGGCGGGAACCCCTATGCAGGCTTACTTCGGGACGCGAAAGGCAACCTTTACGGCACTACGCCAAGGGGTGGCGACGGGAATCCTTCCGGAGTCGTTTTTAAGGTGGATCCCGCAGGCAAGGAGACCGTATTGCACACGTTCGAGTGGCCATATGACGGGGCATACCCGATGGGGAACCTAGTCATGGATGCGAAGGGCAATCTGTACGGCACCACGGAAATAGGCGGCGGGCAAGGCAACTGCCCAGAGTCTTACTGCGGAACAGTGTTCCAGTTGGATCGCACTGATACGGAGACGTTGCTTTACAGATTTCCTGGCCCTCCGAACGGCGCCAATCCTATCGCAGGCGTCATCCGGGATGAGAAGGGCAACCTTTTCGGCGCCACTGAAGGGGGAGGCGATTCCGGTTGCGACTTTGGGGGTGGCTGTGGCGTCGTGTTCGAACTGGATACGGCCGGCAAGGAGACGGTGCTCTATATATTCGCGGGAAGCACAGACGGAGGATACCCCGAGGGCGGGCTGGTTCGGGACGCGGCAGGCAATTTGTATGGCACGACCTACGCGTTCGGCAATACCGGATGCCAGGGCGGTGGCTGCGGGGTGGTCTTCAAAGTGGACAAAGCCGGCAAAGAGACCGTGCTGCATACCTTCACCGGGGGCAAAGACGGTGGGCAACCCCATGCGGGTTTGATCTTCGATGGGAAAGGCAATCTCTACGGAACCACTTCTGTGGGCGGGACTCACAATGCGGGCACCGTGTTCAAGATCACCCCTTAGAGACCCGCTGCTGTTTGGCGGCCGCTCGGTGCTTACTCGAATTGCTTTCTGAAGCTGGCGAGTTGTTGTTTCAGGTCGGCGATTTCTCCTCTGAGATCGGATACTTCTTCCTCCAACTGGGTTAGGCGGTTGTCCTCGGCGGAGTGGCGGGGGACTGACGCGGACGCGGGCGCCCGCGCCACACCAACATCTGGGGCGGCAGCGTCCTCCGTATCACCCGCGAGCAGATGTTTGTAGCGGGATTCCTTGGTTCCGGGTTGCCTGGGGAGAACTCTGGCCAGCGGCGGGTCGCGCTGCATCAGGCGCTGCAAGGTGGATTGCACTTCGGTGCGGTCTTCGAAGCGGTGCATGCGTTCGGTGCGTCCGCGCAGCTCGCCGGGCGTTTGCGGGCCGCGCAATAACAACACGCAGAGGATGGCGGTCTCGCCCCGGGTGAAGTTGAAGACTTCCTGGAGGCGATGCTCGTACTTGGTGACCCGGCTGTCGGCGCTGCTGGTGGGACCGGCCAGGCGTTTTTCCTGGAGAGTGTCCAGGGCTTGCCGCACCGCCTCTTCGTCGAGATTCATCACCGGATCGCGGTTGTTTTTCTGGTTGCAGGCGTTGACCAGCGCGTTCAGCGAAAGAGGATAGTAATCCGGAGTGGTGACGTCTTTTTCGATCAGGGAGCCGAGTACTCTGGTTTCGATTTCGTTCAGCAGGATGTTCATAGGCCAATCTGCTTTGATTAAGCATTCGTTTCAAATGGGGTGCCTTTGTGTACCTTCGCGTCCTTTGTGGTTCCAGCCTTTGAACTTCATCAACCACAAAGGACACGAAGGTACACAAAGGAAGGATGCGGACTGCCCACCCTCGTATCGGCAACCTAATGAGAGGTCCTTGGAGATTGTACAGATGCTAAGGGCTGTCCCAGGCTCACCATGCCAAAATAAATCTCTTTAATGCATCCCATAAGCTTTTTTGATTGGCAGCGGTGTGCGCTCCGCGATACCCTATCAAGTTCTGATCATCCCCCTAGACTCATCTTGGTCTTGCGCAAAACTTAAAGGAGATCGATGCCGACCGAACTGCGAAATTTTCTGGCTATCCCGTACGACGAACTGGAGGAAATGAATCTGGGCGCGAAGGAGCAACGCAAAAATCGCGTTGATCCTCAGAAGATTCAAGAGGAGCGCATCAAATACCTGACCGGCGAAAAGCGGATCAAGGCCGTGACCGTGCTGTTCAGCGACCTGGAAGGCCGCTTGCACATGCTGGATTACGACAAGAAGTTTTTGATCAAGAGCTGGGACAATCTCACCTTCGATGGGTCTTCGATACGCGGTTTCACGGCTCAGCGAGAAAGCGACCTTCGCCTGGGCATCGACTGGGGCGCCTTCTACTGGGGGCCGGCCGATGTGTTTGGTCCGGGCAAGGTGCTGGTGTTCGGCAACGTGATCGATAAGGGTGGGACACCTTACAGTGCCGACATCCGCGGCATCCTGAAGACGTATGCCGAGGGCTTGTATAAGAAGCACAAATACACGCTCAACGCGGCCAACGAAATCGAGGGCTTCCTGTTTCAGGGGCCGGACGCGGAACGGCGTTTTCACGAGACTCTTAAGTTCGACTACGTCAACACCGGCGGGTATTATCATTCGCTGCCCGGCGATGTGTTGCGCACCTTCATCGATACCACGGCGGAAGTGCAGCGCGCCATGGGCTTCCAGAACGAAAAAGATCATCCTGAAGTGGCGCCCTCGCAGTTCGAGATCAACTACGGCTACGGAGAAGTCGTGGCTGCGGCCGACCAGATTCAGCTCTACAAGCTGATCTGCCGCCAGGTGGCAACCAAGATGGGGTGCACGGCGTCGTTCCTGCCCAAGCCGGTGGTGGGCGTGAATGGCAGCGGGATGCACACCAATGTTTCGATCAGCGAAAACGGCAAGAATTTGTTCTGGGATCCGAAGGGCGAGGAGAAGCTCAGCAAGATGGGCTGGGAGTTTACCGATCGCATTCTTACCCACGGCAACGATCTTTGCCTGCTGTTGAACGCGAGCGTCAACGCCTATCGCCGTCTGGACCCGCACTTTGAGGCGCCGAATCAGATCAAGGCGTCGCCCACGGACCGCGGTTCCATGATTCGCATTCCGATCGGCAACGAGAAGAGCATGCGGGTGGAAGTTCGCTCGGTTGCGCCGGACGCGAATCCTTACCTGGTCATGCACTCGATCTTCAAGACCGGGCTCGATGGCGATACCGCGAAGATCAAGAACCTGCGCCAGGCGCAGCGCTATTTGCCGGACAACATCTATGACGCACTGGCGAACTTCCGCAACGCAGAGTGGACGACGAAACTGCTGGGCGAGGATGTGAAGGCTCGCTATGCGGATTTGAAGCAGGCCTCAGCCGATCGCTGTCCGCGGCTGCTGGGAACGTTTGTGAAGGCTCCGGAAGTGCAGTATCACCACGATGTTTACAACCAGTTCTTGTGGAATTTGTTCTAGAAGGGTTGTGTGGCAGGAAAGTATTTGAGACAATGAGTTGTGGGCCGGAATGAGCAATCAATCCGGCCTGTTTCTTTTGTAAACCAAATTCCGGCTCGCGCGTCAACAGCGCGGGCCATTTCCTTTTGGAGGAGGAAATGATGTCGGAATTTCAAGGCAAGCGCGTTGCTCACGAATACACGCAAAATAATGTGGCTCCGCCGGAAAAAGTGTTTCCGCTGCTGTGTCCGGTGCGCGAAGCGGATTGGGTTCCGGGATGGCTGTATCGTGTGATTTACTCGGAATCCGGCGTGGCCGAATATGGCTGCGTCTTCGTCACTCCGAACGAAGACGGCACTGAGACCACTTGGGTGGTGACTGATTACGAACCCGGATCGTTCCACATTGCATTTGCCTGGGTGAATCCTGGTCTGGTGGCGGCTCAGATCACGATCAGTCTCAGCGGCAGCGCGGAAGCGCCGGGCCACACCAGCGCGCTCATCCAATATATCTACACGGGACTGTCACCCGAGGGGAATCGGGAAGTCGAGCGTTACGATCCGAAATGGTTTCGGCACAAGATGCAAAGCTGGGAGGAGGCGATCAATCACTATCTCCAAACCGGAAAGCGGATCGATGTGGCGGGGTGGGAGTGAACTGCCCTGGCGTGCTCCGCCCATAACCAAAGTACGGCAACCGCGTATCGCCCCTCGGTGCACCCGATCCACTGAATATTTCGACTATTGCTGTCATAATGAAAATGTTGATGGAGCGTGTTCTCTGGCCACAAACTCATTGGCAGCAAACTTAGAAGAACGCTGGTTGCCCGCGTCGGTTCTCTGCCTGCGCGATTACCGCCTGAACAAATTCCTGCATGATGTGATCGCGGGGGTGACGGTCGGACTGGTGGCGTTGCCGCTAGCCATGGCATTCGCCATCGCCTCCGGGCTTACGCCGCAGGCGGGAATTTATTGCGCGGTGGTGACCGGATTCCTCATTTCCGCATTGGGGGGATCGAAGACACAAATCGGCGGTCCCACCGGCGCATTTGTAGTGGTCATTGCGGGAATTGTCGCCGTGCACGGCGTCGATGGACTTTTCATGTGCACGGTCATGGCTGGCGTGGTGCTCGTCATTCTGGGGTTGACAGGCATGGGCACGGCGGTGAAGTTCATTCCGCGGCCCATCGTCATCGGTTTTACCAACGGAATCGCGGTTCTTATTGCGAGTACGCAGCTCAAGGATTTCTTCGGACTCAAGATCGACAAAGTTCCGGGGGTGTTCTGGCTGCGCATGGAGAGTATCGCAGCTAATTTTCATACCTTGTCGTACGCGGCGACGCTACTTGGCGTCGGCACTCTTGTGATTCTGCTGGTATGCCGCGCAGTGTCGAACCGCATTCCCGGCCCCATCGTCGCGATGATCGCAGGCACGGTTGCGGTGGTCGTCCTCAAGCTGCCGGTCGAAACTATTGGAACGCGTTTCGGTGGGATTCCGAGCGGGCTGCCCCATTTTGCAATTCCGCACTTCCGCGCCGATCTGATTCACGGGTTGCTCGGCCCCGCGTTCACGGTGGCGATGCTGGGCGCGATCGAGTCTCTGATGTCGGCGGTGGTGGCGGACCGCATGAGCAATGACCACCACAATCCCAACGTCGAATTGATGGCGCAGGGCGTGGCCAATATTGTTTCGCCCATGTTTGGCGGGCTGCCTGCCACGGGAGCGATTGCTCGCACCGCAACCAATATCCGCGCCGGCGCCAAGACGCCGGTTGCCGGAATGTTTCACGCGCTCACGCTGGTCTGCGTGCTGCTGTTTGCCGCGCATCTGACCAGTTTTATTCCGATGGCCTCGCTGGCGGCGATTTTGCTGGTGGTCGCCTACAACATGGGCGAGTGGCGGGAAATTCCGCAACTGCTGAAGTTGACCAGGACCGACATCAGCATCTGGCTGGTGACGTTCGCGCTCACGGTGTTTGCCGACCTCACCGTCGCAGTCGAAGCAGGTATGATTCTGGCGGCATTGCTGTTTATCGGCCGCGTCGCAAATACGACGACTGTGTCTCAGGTCACCGATGACTACGTCGAGGACGGGCGTGTGCACATCCTGCAGGACAAAGACATCCCGTATTACGCGACGATTTTCCGCATTCATGGGCCGTTCCTGTTTGGGGCGACGGATAAGGTCTCGACAATCATCGCGAAAATCCATGAGTTGCCGCCCGTGGTCATTCTGCGTTTACGCAACATGACCGCAATCGATGCGACCGGGTTGTTCGCCCTGGAAGAAGTTGCGCGCGAACTGCACGCGACCAAACGGACCCTGATTCTTTGCGGTGCCCGTGAGCAGCCTGCTCAACTCATTCGACAGGCCGAATTCGAAGACGTGATCGGGCGCGAGAACATTTGCGAAAACGTGCAGGCAGCTCTGCGGCGGGCGGAAGATGTTTTTGAGGGATTGGAGAAGACGGTCGCGGCGGGCGCCAAGTGAGATCGGTCCTCCCCCAGAGGCCGAACTTCCGACGCCCGCCGCGATCATTCGGAGCCAACCCTACTTCTGGCTTGGGGCTGGCAGCGCCTGCGTGATGCCCAAATAGCTGTTCACCGCTTCCGCGGACAGGGCCGTGCTGATGGCGATCTCCCCGACCGTCTGTCCCTGGGTTTTCAAGAGCCGGACCTGAGCTCCAGGCGAAAGCTTCACCGTATCCGCAACTGGCTCGACCCCGGCCGGTTGCTTCACCGATGCGACTGACGTCGTGGTCTGGTCGCGTTGCGATACTGGGACTTGCGCTGCTGCGCCAAAGTCGAACGCAGTGCCTCCCGGAATTGGATTTACCATAGTTGTTCCCTCTTTTCACCTACCCTTATCAAGGACTATCGGCAGTTCCGCAGATTGACTTTAGGTCGTCATATGTTGCCTGGCAAACCAGCCCTATTAGACTGTTTCTACAGGCCTTCGCGGCCAGAGCTTTGACGTCGAGTTCCGCATCGCGGGGATCACGGCCACGCAGATTCCGTTGCGATCCCCGCGCGCAACCAGCGTCTTAAAGACCGGAGCCACATCCGGTCGAGCGTTGGCGGGTTGCCAGGTTGAAGCTTGCCGCTTTATAGTCTGTTTGCAGTCGGGAGGATCTCTCCATGCTCCGAATGCTGTTGCACTGGTTCGTCAGCGCGCTGGCGGTTTGGATCACGTCGCGCGTCGTGCCGGGCTTCGTTGTGGACGGCGCGGCTGCGGCGCTCATTGCCGCCATCGTCATCGGCCTGGTCAACGCGACCCTGGGACTGTTTCTGAAGGTCATCACTTTCCCGCTCACCATCCTTACCCTGGGGCTGTTCTGGTTCGTGATCAACGCCATCATGCTGGAACTTGCTTCGATGTTCGTGCCGGGTTTTCACATACGGACCTTCGGGGCGGCGTTCGTGGGCGGGGTCGTGCTCACGGTGGTGAACATGCTGCTCAAGTGGCTGGTGATGCCATCTCCCCACGCGCATTGAAGGCTGAATGCGTCGGTTGCAGCAAAATGTCAGAGGAGCACGAGGACGAAAGCGCGAGCATTCGATCGATGCTTTACGCCGGGCGGTGACGGCGTTGGCAGTCTGGAGAAGCTGAGCTATACTCGCTACCCAGCGGCACGCGGATGGTGTGCCAGTCTCAGGGGAGTGGGGCTCGCGACATCGTTTTGGAGGTTTCGTTATGAAAGGAATCCGCATCGCCATTTTGATCCTTTCCGCCTGTTTGGCCTCTTTGGCTTGGGGCCAGCCACGGGCAGGCAGTTGCACCAACGATTGGACCGAGTTCCATGGTGCCAACATGCAACGCTGGGATCCGTGCGAGAAAACACTTAACGCAAAGAATGTTCGGCGCCTGGTTCTGAAGTGGACGTCCTCGCTGCTCGGCGGCAGCCAGGCGGCCATTGTGGATGGGGTAGCCTATCTCCAGTCGATTGAGGGCACAGTGTCCGCTTTGAATGCGGATACGGGTGCTGCGCTGTGGACCTCACAGAATGTAGGCGGCGATTACTCCTCGCCTGCGGTGGTGAATGGAGTGGTCTATGTTGGCACCGCCGCACTCGATGCGAAAACCGGCGCTCTGCTCTGGCGCTACACAAGCGGTTCCACATACTCTGCGCCGACTGTCGCCAATGGGGTGGTCTATGTTGGCTCCGACGACCCTAACCTGTACGCCCTGGATGCTAAGACGGGCACGAAACTATGGTCAGTCCCTATTTACGTCGACTCCTCGCCGGCGGTGGCCGACGGGGTGGTGTATGCAGTCGACGCTTACTCAAAACTGCACGCGCTGGATGCCAAGACGGGCGCCGAGCTATGGAGCGTCGAAACTGGTGGAAGCTGCGGCGGTTGCTCGTCCCCTTCCGTGGCGAATGGTGTGGTCTACGTCGACGGAGCTGCCATCTACGCGCTAAAGGCCAAGACGGGTGCTGTGCTGTGGTCCTACTCTCCCGCTGGGGACCCGTCGGGATCTACGCCTGCGGTGGCGAGAGGGGTGGTCTACGTAGCCGCGAGCGGCCATCCCGCCAGCTTGTACGCGTTGGACGCCAGAACGGGCGCCAAACTCTGGAGTAGCCAGCTCTTTCAGTCTCGCTTCGGCTTCTCGCCGGCCGTGGCCAACGGAGTGGTCTATCTTGCCTCGAAGCATCAAGAGTACGCATTCGACACCCGTACTGGCGCGCAGCTCTGGCTCCACAAAAATCAGAATGTCATGGAGGATTGGTCATACGTCGCCGTGTCGAACGGGATGGTTTATGTCGGCGACACTAGATTCGGCCAGTATGCCTTTGGGCTGAAGTGAAGGCTCGGCGCGGCTATCTTCGTCCCACGGTACGGCTGCCGTCGGCCTCCGGCGGTGCGCGTTTTCGCGGCTTGAGAGCTTTCCAGTCTTCTTCGTTCAACATTTTCCCGAGCCCGCTAAATTCCCCCGCTCCTTGTAGTTGCTCGCCGCCGTCCATCACAACCACTTCTCCGTTGATGTAGCTCGAACCATCGCTCACCAGGAATGCGGCAAGGTTGGCTAGTTCCTCGACCGTGCCGAAGCGGCGCAATGGATTTCGCTCACGGGCAAACTTTTCCAGCTCCGGACGGGGAAGTAAGCGGGAAAATGCTCCTTCAGTAGGAATGGGTCCAGGAGCAATGGCATTCATGCGGATGCCGCGGTCTCCCCATTCCACGGCGAGGCTGCGGGTGAGCGCGACGATTGCAGCCTTCGCCATCGCGGAAGGCACAACGTAAGCGGAGCCGGTGGATGCATAGGTCGCCGCGATGTTCAAGACGACGCCCGGGTGGGCGGCTTGCAACCAGCGGCGCCCGCAAGCCATGGTGGCGTTAATCGTGCCCATGAGCACGATTCCGATGACCGCTTCGAATGCTCCCGGAGAGAGTTCCTCAGTGCGCGCCAGGAAATTTCCCGCGGCGTTGTTGACCAGGATGTCGAGCGGACCGTCCTGCCAAATGGACTCGATCATCTCTTCGAGACGCGGCAAGTCGCGAATGTCGCAGGGCAGGGATCGAATCCTGTTTGGTGCAGCGCGGCCCAGATCAGCTTCGGCTTCGGACAGAACGTGCTGGCGGCGTCCGCAGATGTAGACCACGGCGCCCAGTTCCAGGAAACGGTGGGCCATGCCTTTGCCCAGGCCCGTGCCGCCGCCAGTGATGAGAATGCGCTTGTCTTGCAGGAGATTGGGTTGAAACATGCCGGCTCCTCACGCCCTTGGCGCTGTGGGACTGCGTGCGATTGTAATCCAGGAGGGTCGAATCCCTCGATCAGTTGGAGTTGGACGGCTGCTGCTTCTTCTTGCTCAGCTTGCGGCGAATGTCGGGCCAGAATTCTTTGACCACAATCGTGATCGTGTCGTAGCCGACCTGCGTCCCCCAGACACTGGCCGTGTTCGATAGTGTGCGGTCGGCTTGAGGATGGTAGCTATAGGTGGAAATTGCCGCCGACGCCGCGCTGCCGAGCACCTCGGAGTAATTGAACTGCTGATGTCCGGAATCGGTGCGCGTCACGACAATTCGGCTGACTGCGTATCCGGTTCGACGCCAAAATCCGCCTTCGCTTGACTGGAAGAAACGAGGATCCTGGCGGAGCAGCGAGGGGAGAACAAACCCGGTCATATAGTTCTCGATGGTACCGTCGGCGAAGGATGCGCCGAAGCGCTTGGCGTAGCCTTCAGCCCCCTGTCCGTACCCCGCCTCGCTGTTCTGAGCTTGGCCAAGGCCGGCCAGAAAAGCGTACCAGGGGATCTGAATGTAGTCGAAGGAACCTCGCGTCACTACCTTGAATTTTTGTCCGGTCGTGAGCGGCGGGACCTTCCCCGAATTCTCCAACGTCAGAAAGTTTGGCAGAGCATAGAAAAGGCGGTCGTTCGATGTGCCTTGATTTTTGTCAGGGGTCTTTTTGTCCTGGGCGTCCTTGCTCTGGTCGGCTGCTTGGGACGGTTGGGGGGCAGGCGGATTGGGAGGCGGCGTTTGCTGGGCAACCATAGAAAGCAAGAACAAATCTGCAAGAATAAAGGAAAGAAGAGCGCGGCCCACGAAAGTCTTCAAATGATTATGTCTCCTGTCATTCAGGCTTCCATCAGGGAAGCTTGGGAATCCATTCGCTGAAACAGCGACACCCAAGTGTTGCGTTCGCAGATCGTATGAAATGGGTTAGCTTTAGAGTAACAAAGGATGAACAGGAACGGAAAACCGGAAGTGACGAACGTCGCGAATCCGTTACGATCCTTCACCTTGATACTTAGTATCCTCGCAAGGTAAACCCGTCGGAACGGAATCGACTCGGATTTTACATTACTTTACAGAAGCGTTCGTTTCGGAGGTCGGTGGGAGATGGGGGATTCCAGCGGCAGCCTGGGCGTTCCCAACGGCAAAAAAGCCCGGAGCGGGTAAGCGCCGGGCCCTTGGTTGGAGAAATGTCTATCGTGCCCGGCTGCCGGTTCGCGGCCTGGGCATTTGTTCTGTCACGGGAAAACGTTGAACAGATCGCTCAAATCCTGCTGGTTGTTGGCGTCTCCCAGAAGGGGTTTCAAGCTGAAGATTTCCTGTACCGTGCGCAATGTGGATCCATGGGTATAGAGCAGCTGATTCGAGTATCCTCCGCCCCTGGCAAAAGGGGAGAGCACGATCATGCCGATGGGGCCATCGCCGTTGTCCGCTTCGTCCCAGACGATAAACAGTGCGCCACCCTTCTGATAGGCTTCCGAGTTAAGGATGGTGGGAACGTTCTGCGAGAGCCAGGTGTCCCCGTGCGCAATAGGATCTCCGGCGCAATTGTCGTGCATGTCATCGCAGACGTTGGGGGTGATGAAGTTGTAGCTCGATACGCTGTTGTTCTTGAGATCCCCTGCCAGTTCTTTGTAGGGTCGGACGTGCTTGATGCAGTGGGCGGAGTGCCGGTCCAGATGGTTGGTGACGTCATCAAAGTAGACAAAGGGGTCGTGCCTGACGCCGTAGTACGAATTGCCGTCGGGATCGATTCCACCACCGTCCGTTAGTGGACAGACCTTGCCGCTGATGTTTTCGTCGTAAGACTTCCACGAAATGCCGGCCTTCTCCAACTGCGTCACTAGATGCTTGTGGGTGCTCTGATGATCCTGGCTGGGAGGATTGTCATCGAAAATGCCGAAGTTGGTCCCGGCCTCCAGCCATAAATAATTCGGCAGGCTGGGGTGGATCCCCGGAGGATTGGAATAGTTTTCCGCGTGCGAAGCGATGGGGAGCAGGGTGTTGTTGATATACGGGGCTGCCGGGTTGCCCTTGATGTCGAGGTTGCCGTCGCCCGTCCAGTTGTGATTTTCCATCAGAATGATGAACACGGTTTTGATGTGATGGGTGGCGGGGTCGGTATCGATTGCTGCCACGCGCTTGTCGACTGCCCACACGTTGCCCGTGAAACCAAGAACCAGGCAAGTTGAGGTTAGCGCGGTTAGTAGGTTGCGAAGCTGCTTGCGAATCATTGGTCTCTCCTTAATGTTGGTGGCTGAAATTGTTCGTCGGTCATAAGATCTGCCTACCCGGAAGCGGGCGAGCCACAGGTCTGAAGGGCGCTTTCCTCAATGTACCCGGGATTTGTTACAACCATATGACTTGGGGATGAAAATTTCACTAGCGAAAACGACTTTCAACCTTTTCCTTGGTCGAAGGCACAGTTATCCCCGCACGCCGGCGCGAGGATTCGGTGCGTGAGACGTCTCAAGCGGAACGAGCCTTCGCAAGACCGTTCTCCTGGGGTGTTTGGGTGTCCGTCAATGTAGTGGGGGGCGCGCATATCTTCGTGTACATACATATCTGTCATGTTCCACGTGGAACACTTCTCGACTTTACCCGCTCGCTTGCCGCGCCTCGCGCTGGGCTGTAGCATAGAGGCAGTTATCCTTCTCCAGCATTCATCCCAGGAGGCTTTATGGCAACCGATGTCTTAACCGGGCCGACGATCATGGGCACGGGCACGCGGACCAAGGTATACAAAAACTTTATCGATGGCGAATGGGTCGAGGCTTCGACCGGACAGACTTTCGAGAACCGCAACCCCGCCGACACGCGCGACGTCGTCGGCATCTTTCAGAGGTCGGGCAAGGCGGACGTCGAGGCTGCGATCGCGGCCGCGAAGCGGGCCTTCGTCAAGTGGCGTCTGATTCCAGCGCCTCGCCGCGCTGAAATTATTTACCGCGCTGCGGAGATGCTGTTCGAGCGCAAGGAAGATTTCGCCCGCGACATGACCCGCGAGATGGGCAAGATCCTGAAAGAAACTCGCGGCGATGTGCAGGAGGCCGTCGACACTGCCTACTACATGGCCGGCGAAGGCCGCCGCATGTTCGGTCCGACCACGCCCTCGGAGCTGCCCAACAAGTTTGCCATGGCCGTGCGGCAACCCATCGGCGTTTGTGGAATGATTACTCCTTGGAACTTTCCGATGGCCATTCCGTCGTGGAAGCTTTTGCCCGCGCTGGTCTGCGGAAATACTTGCGTAATTAAGCCGGCGCAGGATACTCCGCTTTCAACTTTCAATCTGGTGCGTGTGCTTTACGACGCCGGCCTACCCCGCGGCGTGGTGAACATCGTGACTGGCTTTGGGTCGGAAGTGGGCACGCCGATCACGGAGCACGCCGACGTGAAAGCGATTTCATTGACTGGTTCGAGTGCGGTGGGGCGCATTGTGGGCACGACTGCCGCGAAGAGCTTCAAGCATTGTTCGCTCGAACTCGGCGGCAAGAATCCTATGATCGTGCTCGACGACGCCAACCTTGATCTCGCGATTGAAGGCGGGCTGTGGGGAGGCTTTGGAACTACCGGCCAGCGCTGCACTGCGACCAGCCGGATTATTGTGCAGAAAGGCATCTACGCTGAATTTGTGGAGCACTACGTGGAGCGCGCGAAGGCACTCAAGGTCGGCAATGGTTTGGATGAGACAGTCGAGATGGGGCCGGCGATCAACGAAAACCAACTCAAGACTGACCTCAGCTATGTGGACATTGGTAAGGCTGAGGGCGCTCGTCTGAAGTGCGGCGGCAATCGGCTTGACAAGGGCGAATATCAGAATGGCTATTTCATGGAGCCTACTGTGTTCGTCGACGTCGACCGCAAGATGCGGATCGCGCAGGAGGAGATCTTTGGGCCGGTGGTTTCGATCATTGCTTGTGACGATCTCGAGGACGCGATCGAGATCGCGAATGGCATCGACTACGGATTGTCTTCCGCGCTCTATACCAAGGATGTGAACAAGGCTTTCGTGGCCATGCGCGACCTGCACGCTGGCATTACCTATATCAACGCGCCGACGATTGGCGCGGAGGTGCATCTGCCTTTCGGCGGGGTGAAGGCTACAGGGAATGGTCATCGCGAGGGCGGACTGGGCGCAATCGACTTCTTCAGCGAGTGGAAATCCATTTATGTGGATTATTCCGATCGGCTGCAGAAGGCGCAGATTGATCGAGCGGACTGAGTTGGCCGTTCGTCGTTGGTCGTCAGTCGTTCGCAGTCCCTGGGGCGGCATGAAATTGCGACACAAGATCGTTTCGTCCTTTCTGCCGTCCTATGTCTATTGTTTTTGCTCGGGGAGTCGCCTCCCGGCCAAGCCTACTTGCTTGGGAAGCCGAGCCCGTCCGAGACACATTGGGAGGCGGACGATAGATATATGGGGGCCGGCCTTGCCCCGCTTGTATATTGTCTTGTCCCAGGAGTCGCACTCCTTGTGTACGGACTGGGGGACGTTGTTCTCTGCTGGGTTTCCAGACGTCGCTCAAACAGCCTTAGCCAGTAAGCCTGTGCGACCTGGATGAAAAGGCGTAGTTTGAAGCGTCACACTAAGTATGACAAAGTAACAACAAAATGAGAGAAACGACCACGTTTACCGTCTCACTGCCGCCTGCCATGGCCGAGCAGGTCGAGCGTGCCCGAAAGGCTGAGAACCGGACACGTTCGGAACTGGTGCGAGAGGCGCTGCGAGTTTATCTGTCTGCGCGATTCGTTCCTGTTGAGTCGCCCACCGCCGCTGAGGTGCGCGCCTATCGTCGGGGAATGGCCGCTTACAAGCGGGGTAACTACGTAACGCTCGAGGGATACCTCGATGGAATGGGCCGTCGTCCTCGCCGGGCCAGCAAAAAAAGCTCTTAATCGCGTCCCGACCGGCGACCGCACTCGAGTCCTGGCTGTACTGGGCGAGATGCAGCAGAATCCTTTTCAAGGCGATATCCGCAAACTGCAGGGGCTGCCCGGCTTCCGTCGGCGAGTTGGGAACTGGCGCATTCTTTTCGAACTCGTGCCCGAACGCCATCACATTGTCGTCGCAGCTATTGAGTGTCGCACGTCTACAACCTACTGAGGCTTCCTCTCTCGGCACTGGGTCTACGCGAAAAAGCTCACCTCAGGCGCTAAAGCGCGGACAGGGTTTCGGCGACTTTAGCGGCCCGACTGAAGTCGGGCCCTTCCCAAACCTGTTCTGACTCAGCATCCCAGGCTGTCGATGGGATTGCTTTTGAGCCTGGTTCCCGTCAAAATGCTTGCAGCTAGCTGGAGTTTTCCATGCCCATCACCCAAGCCCGTGAAATTGCTGCTGCTTCTCGTTTAGATAACGTGCGTTATGCCATTCGTGATCTGGCTTGCGTCGCGGATGAGGTGATCAAGCAGGGGCACAAGGTTTTGCCGCTCAACATCGGCGATCCCAACGTCTTCGACTTTGAAACTCCTGGTCATTTAATTGAGGCCGTTTACAAGGCCATGCGCGATGGCAAGAACGGTTATGCGCCTTCGTCCGGAATCAAGCCGGCGCTGGACGCGATTCGGGGAGAGGCGGCGCGCAAGGGAATGTCCGCTGTGCAGGATGTTTTTGTTACCACGGGAGTGAGCGAGACCGTCGATCTTTGTCTGACTGCGCTGCTGAATCCGGGCGAAGACTTGCTTACACCTTGCCCGGATTATCCGCTGTACTCGGCGGTGCTGGCCAAGCTGGGGATTGCGCTCAACGCTTATTATCTCAACGAAGAAGACGGCTGGCAGCCAGATCTCGAGGACATCAAGCGGAAGATTACTCCGCGGACCCGCGGCATTGTGTTGATCAATCCCAATAATCCGACGGGTTCAGTGTGCTCCCGTGCGATGCTGGAACAGATTGCGGAACTGGCGCGGCGGCACAATCTGGTGATCTTTGCGGATGAAATTTACGACAAGCTGATTCTTGGAGATGATGAGCTTGTGGCGATGGCGTCGGTTGCGCCTGATGTTCCCGTCGTAACCTTCGGCGGGTTGTCAAAGAATTATCTGGCTCCGGGTTGGCGGATAGGGTGGGGCATTGTTAGTGGCGATGCCGCAGTTGTGGGGCAATATAACGAAGGCATTCAACGCTTGCTGCGGGCGCGCTTGTGCGCCAACCATCCGGAACAGTACGCGATTAAGCCGGCGCTGGAGGGTCCGCAGGATCATCTGATTGGAGTGCGCAAGAAGCTTCGCAGCCGGCGCGATCTGACTGTGCAATGGTGCAATTCGACTCCGCGGGTGAGTTGCGTTTCGCCGCGCGGGGCTTTCTATGCGTATCCGCGCATTGATATTCCCGAAGGCGACGATGTGTTCGTGAAGGAATTGATTCTCCAGAAGCATGTGATGGTAGTTCACGGTTCGGGCTTTGGGCAGAAGCCGGGGACGAAGCATTTTCGTATTGTGTTTTTGCCGGATGAACCGACGCTGGCGAAGGCTTACGGGGCGATTGCGGAGTTCATGAAGGAAAGGTACCAGTAGGTGTTGCGCAGCGTTGATGCGTACGGCTGTTATCGCGTGTGCGCGTCGAGCTTCCCATGTGTCGACAAACATCCGAGCATCGGACGACAGCGGCTGAAGCCGGTCTGGTTCGAGCTCCTTACGATATGGCTGAAGCCATATCCTGATACGAATCGCGAGCTGATGACGCCTGTCCCGAGCTTTTGAACAGACTGCATGAGAATTCAATCGTCCCTCCGGGGCTTGGTCACCCTTCCTGCTCTTCCCAGCGCTGAAGCGCTGGGCTATTATCGCAACGCCCCTGCCGGGGCTGATTTTCGCTAACCAAAACACGGGGAGACTTGGTTTGAAAGATTTGCGCGCTGTTCTCTTATTGCTGGTTGAATGCTTTCTTCTAGTCGCTGCTTGTACGGCACAGACGATCCAGGTGGACATCACGCCCGCGCACTCGACCAACCACTTCGCCCCGAATGAGGTTTTGGGGGCGGGCGTGGATCGAATTCCGGCTGCGGCGATCGACCATGATCTTCTCGCTCCGACTCTCAAGCAGGTGTTCGCTTCGGGGTGGCAGCCTGTGAGCTATCGGCAGAATACGGAGCTTGCGATTGAGGCCTGGCACTGGAATCCGCAGGGCGCATGGAGCGATCCCAGCGGCAAGGGTTACTTCACCGGCTCGGCCGCGCCGTCGGAGACGATTCGGTACTCTTACGGATATTCGCTGCCTCACCGCGGGACTACGCGCAACGATGGCACCGGGAACGCAGGTTTTTCGCGGCTTACGGACGGCGATTTGAATACCTATTGGAAGAGCAGTCCGTACTTGACGCAGCGCTTCACCGGAGAAAGTGATGCGCTGCATCCGCAGTGGGTGATTCTTGACCTGACGCAGAATCAGATGGTGGGCAGTATTCGCATTGCGTGGATGAACCCGTATGCGATCCGTTACGTGGTGCAGTATTGGACGGGGGACGATCCGATCAAGGCGCAGACCAAAGGAGTGTGGCAGACATTTGCGCATGGTGCGGTGACGAGTGGGAAGGGCGGAAGTGAAACGATCCGCTTGTCCGATAACCCGGGGCCGATTCGATTTGTGCGGATCCTGATGACGGAATCGTCGAATACGTGCGATTCTCACCAGTCGGCTGATCCAAAGCTTGCTGACCCGAGGAATTGCGTGGGCTACGCGATCAGCGAACTCTACCTTGGAACGACTACGGCCGATGGGGAGTTCCACGACATTCTGCGGCACACGCCGGATCAAGAACAGACCGCTACGTACGCCTCGTCGGTGGATCCGTGGCATGAGCCTTCCGATTTGCTGACCACCAAGCAGGCGCAAGTGGGATTCGACCTGTTTTACTCGAGCGGGGTCACGCGGGGGCTGCCGGCGATGATTCCGGTGGCGCTGCTTTACGACACTCCGGAGAACGCCGCGGCTGAGATTCATTATCTGAAGAAGCGTAATTACCCAATTTCTTACGTGGAAATGGGTGAGGAATCCGACGGGCAATTCATGGTGCCGGAAGACTACGGTGCGCTCTACCTGCAGTGGGCTACGGTGCTTCACCGCATCGATCCTGCCTTGAAACTGGGTGGGCCATCCTTCCAGGGAGTCAACAAGGATATTGAAGTCTGGCCCGATGCCAACGGGAAAGTTTCGTGGCTGGGGCGCTTTCTGGACTACTTGAAACAACATGGACGGATGAATGATTTGGCGTTTTTTTCCTTCGAGCACTACCCCTATGACGGTTGCAAGACACCGTGGGGCACCCTTTATGATGAGCCCGACCTGGTGAGCCGTATCATGCAGGCCTGGCACGAAGACGGCGTGCCGGCGGACCTTCCCGTGTTCATCACGGAATCGAATCTTTCTTCGGCCGCGAGCGAAACCTACATGGACATGTTCGCGGGGGTCTGGCTGGCGGATTATATTGGATCATTTTTGAACTCGGGCGGGAATGGAGTTTACTACTTCCATTATTTGCCGCTGCAGATGGAGCATGGGTGCAACGATTCTCCGGGAACGTTTGGCATGTTCACGGTGGATGCAAATTACCAGATTCAGCAACCGCTGTCGCAATTCTTTGTCTCGCAGTTGATCAATCTGGAGTGGGTGCAGCCCGGAGCGGGGCAGCATCTGGTGTTTCCCGCAAAGGGTGACATCGACGATGGCGCGGGTCATGCGCTGGTGACGGCGTATGCGGTGAAGCGTCCGGATGGGCAGTGGTCGGTGATGGCAGTGAACCGGGATCAGCAGAATGCGCATCGGGTGCGAATCTGGTTTCACGATCGAGCGGGGCAGGACGCAGGGTTTTTCTCCGGTCCGGTTGAGATCTCGACGTTTGGAAAGAATCAGTATCAGTGGCATCCGGTGGAGACGCGTTTTATGGCGCACTCGGAGCATGCGGGAGAGCAACCAGTGGTGGCGATCACCAAAGGCACAGCCGAACCGGACGGACCCGTTCTGCGCTCCACGCAAAGTGGAAGCACGGATGCCTGGTACGATTTGCCGGCGGCGTCGGTGGTAGTGGTGCGAGGAAAAATCGCGGGACGATGATGCGGTGAGTTCATTTGTCGGGCTTATCGCGGTGGGCGGTGGCTTCAATGTAGGTGACGAAGTCTTTTCCGGGGGGCGCGATTTCGAATTTCAGTTTCAGGCGGTCGGGTCCCGCACTGGTATAGGTCAGCCGGAAGCGCGGAGCGTCCTGTGGTCCTTCGCTGAGAAACACCGCGCTATTTCCAGCGGGCTTGATCGCGTAGTGGATCATGTGCTCCTCGTTATCGAAATAGATCGCCCGCAGGTCGTGAGCGGTGCCGTCGTGGTAGATGATCATTAAGTCGTCGTGGCGATACGCGGGCTTGTCGTTCTTTTTGGGATATTCCGCGAAGTTCCTCCGGAGCAGGACTTTGCCTTGCAGGTCGGGCGTGAAGGAGAACGCTCCGGCGCCGGAGCCCTGGTCCGCAGTAGTGCCCTCTCCTGTCCAGCGGCCAATGAGAAACTCCAATGTACTCCAATCCTGGGCACTGGCTGTAACGCAGCACAGAAGCGTGGCGATCGTCAAAAGGCGGCGCATTGGGAAACCATTGTACGCTCTGGTGCGGTGAACTCCAGTCATGGGTGGAGCATTTGATTTGCGGCTATAATTGGGGGAACTCATGAAGCTCCGCACGGTCATTTCCTTTCTGAGTATTTTGCTTCTGGGCAGCTTGGGTGTCTCTATGCGGTCTGCCCGGGCGCAGGATGCTGGGCAAGCGGAGTTGCCTTCGGCGCCTTCCGCGGCGCAAGCACAGAAGCAGCCGCAGAAGGCGGCGCCGTCGGCTCAACCGCAGACTGCTCCAGCGCCGCCTGCGGCGGTTCCACAAGCTCAGGTTCCGAGCGGTTCCGGCGAGCCAGATGCCGCCACGCCGACTACGCAACCCTCGAATCAGCAGCCTAAGGGAACGGCCTCGCCCTCCAGTTTGCCCTTGGGGCAGGGCCCGTCGGAAGATGACTCGCTCACCACGATCAGGAGCACGGTCAACGAGGTCAATGTGGTTTTCACGGTGACCGACAAGCACGGGCACTATGTGAAGGATTTGAAGAAAGAGAATTTCAAGGTGGTCGATGACAGCAAGCCGGCGGCGGAGATTCGCAGCTTTCACGCCGAGGCCAATCTGCCTCTGGATGTAGGGTTGCTGGTCGACGCGAGCAATTCCGTGCGTGACCGATTCAAGTTCGAGCAGCAGGCGGCGGTCGAGTTTCTGAATCAAACGATTCGTCCCAGGTATGACCAGGCTTTTGTCGTGGGATTCGATGTGACTCCAGAAGTGACGCAGGATTTTACCGACGACACGGAACGGCTTTCGGTCGGGGTGCGCTCGCTGCGTCCGGGAGGCGGTACCGCGATGTACGATGCGCTGTATTTTGCCTGTCGTGACAAGCTGATGAAGGCACAGCACAAAGGGCCGGTACGGCGGGCGATCATTTTGCTGAGTGATGGCGACGATAACCAGAGCCACGTAACGCGGGAAGAAGCCATCGAGATGGCGCAACGGGCAGACGTGATTATTTACACCATCAGCACGAACCTGAGCGGCACAGGGCATCATGGAGACAAGGTGCTGGAGCGTATTGCGGATGCCACGGGAGGGCGTTCGTACGTTCCATTTCAGCTCAACGAAGTGGCGAATGCGTTTGCGGCGATTCAGGAAGAGCTGCGCAGCCAGTACGCGATTTCGTATAAACCTGCTGACTTCCTGTCAGACGGGCGCTATCGCAGCGTCGAAATCCTAGCTTTGGGTCAGAAGGGGCTGCGGGTGCGCAGCCGGCACGGTTATTACGCTCCTTCGCAGTAGGTCAACGCATGGCAGGATACTCTGGCACTCCCTTGCCCAAGAAGCTGGGCATCAAAGAAAACTTTCGGGTTGCGCTGCTGGACTTGCCAGCCGACGTGAAGGCTGAGTTGAAGAGTGCGCTGGCGGGTTGTCAGGTTGCGAAGGATGGGCCAGTCGATTTCGCGATGGTGTTTGTGAAATCCGCGAGTGAACTCAAGAAGCAGTTTTCGCGGGTTGCGAAACTGCTGGCGCCTGCCGGGATGCTGTGGGTTAGTTGGCCAAAGAAGGCTTCTGGCGTGGCTTCTGACCTTGACGAGAATGAGGTGCGACGGATTGGGTTGGAGGCGGGTCTCGTGGATGTGAAAGTCTGCGCCGTGAATGAAGTCTGGTCGGGATTGAAGTTCGTGATCCGGGTGAAGGACCGCAAGAACCTCTAAAACTGAAACGTTGCAAGCAACGTTGCTATTTTCTAGAGACGTAGCTTGCCAGGTCTCGGGCTGCCTGCTAGTCGCGCCTGGGAACGGCGTAGTAGCCGGTGCGGGATTGGATTTTGTAGTCTTTATTGTTGGCGTGGATTTCGACCTTGCGGAAGGTGCCGTCGAGCTTGGGGTTGGTCGAGCTGTAGCCGATGTTGTACTGGCTGCGCAGCTCGTTGGCGATTTGGGCAAAGCCCTCTTTCAGTTTGTCATATTTGTTTCCGACTTCGATGACGCGGCCTCCGGTTTCCTGCGTGAGCTTTTTCATTTCGCTGTCTCCGGAGTAGCCACCACCGAAAGTCCCATAAAAACCGCGGTCGGCGCAGAGCAACACGTAAACGATACTGTCCGACTTCTGGGCCGCCTCGATGGCATCTTTAATTCGCAGCTGGCTGCCCTGATCTTCGCCGTCGGTCAGCAGGATCATAGCCTTGCGCCCGATTTGCTGGGCTAACTCGTCGTGCGAAGCCAGATAGACCGCGTCGTAAAGCAGTGTGCCCTTGGGGGAGCCGATCGTGGGGACGGTGCCTCCGCCTAGGCCGGGTATACCGCCTCCGCTGCCGCCTGCGGTGTTGATGCGGGCGGTATTGAGCGCGGCTTTCAGCGCATGCACGGAACTGGTGAAGTCCTGCAGGAGATCGACGTTCACGTCAAAGCTGAGGACGAAGGCCAGGTCCTTGTCGCGCAAAATCTGACTGAGGAAGTCGCCGCCGACTTGCTTTTCCATGTCGAGGACGCGGGCCTGGCTGCCGCTGGAGTCGATCAAAATGCCGAGTGTGAGCGGGAGGTTCGACTCCGCGGCAAAATACTTGATGGTCTGCGGCTTGCCGTCCTCAAGAATTTGAAAATCGTCCTTGGTCAGGCTGGGGATCAGCGCTCCCTTCTTGTCCTTGACGTTGAAGAAGAGCTGGACGATGTTCACGTTGACCTTCAGGGTTGTGGCGGCCTGATCTTGATCCTGACGGTTCTGGTCCTGGGAGGGGGCGGACTGCTGGGCACTGGCGAATGCAAACCCCGCAAGCAAAAGTATGAATAGCAAAGCGCGCAAGGCCGGAAGTGAGAAGGCTTTGGACATGAAAGTATTCTCTCGCTGTTTTTGTTAGTCTATTCCTCTAGCGTTAGATGCACCAAATTGGAAGTCCTGGCATCCGAAGTAAAAGCATTTTGCCGTGAGGCGGAGAGGTTTCCCCCGTGCTTCGATGGATCGGTAAGCGGCGCGCCGCCGCCGGCGTGGTAATCCTGTTGTTTCTCCTGGCGTTAGGAACGGTAGCAGCTCAACAGTCGGCGCAGCAGCAACCCGATCAAAAGCAGGATATTCCCGACGCGCCTTCCGCCAGCCGGCCTCCACAACCGTTTCCGACCCCTCCGCCAGTGGAGCCTCAGGGCACACCGCCAAGCGAAACGACGGCCGAGCAGGCGCCGCCGGGGAATGAGGCCCCACCCTCTTCCGCCAACCCGACTCCGTCGGGTACGGAGGACAAAACCGCCGAACCCCCGCATCCGCTGGAGGTGAAGACGGTTCCGGAGGGCGGCGCCGCGCCCGATACTGGCCGCGCATCGCAGGACGAACTGTTCCGAATTACCCGCAACGTCAACCAAGTGATTGTGCCGGTTCGAGTCACGGACGACTCCGGCCGCCTGGTCAATGGCTTGCTGCCCAAGGATTTTTCCATCTACGAGGATGGCAAGAAACGCACGATGAACTTCTTTACCAGCGATCCGTTGGCCATTTCGGCGGCGGTGATTCTCGATCTTGGCATGGCGGATGTCGCGGTGCAGAAAGTGAATCAGACCCTCCCGGCGTTGGAAGGGGCTTTCAGCCAGTTCGACGAGGTGGCGATTTATACCTACAGCACGACTGCGGGCAGGATGGCGGATTTTGGCGCTGTGGGGAAGCGATTGGACGCGGTGCTGAACCAACTGAAAACAAAACGCGGCGAGAACAACGGCGTGCCCGTTACAAGCGGACCTTTGGGACCGCAAGGCCCGATGATCAATAATGTTCCGGTCGACCGCAGCATACCCACTCCAATCTCGCCCGGAAAGCAGTCTCGGGTGCTGAACGACGCGGTCTTGCTTGCGGCGATGGATCTCGGCCAGCGGGAGAAAAGCCGGCGCAAGATCATTTTTATCATCAGCGACGGCCGCGAGTATCGGAGCAACGCCAGTTACAGCGATGTGTTGAAGGTCCTGCTTTCGAACGGAATTCTGGTGTACGGCATTGGGGTGGAAGGCTCCGCGATTCCGGGCTACAAGCAGGTCGAAAAATTGCATATCCCGTGGCAGGGATACAGCAACATCCTGCCCCGATATGCGAACGCGACTGGCGGTGAGATTCTCGCCGAGTATACCAAGGACGCCATTGAAAGCGCCTATCAACGTGCTATTGGCGACGCGCGCAATCAGTACACGCTGGGCTACACCACCGCTGCCACGCCCAGTAGCACCTATCGGGAGATCGAAGTCAGAGTCGGTCGGCCGGGTTGCAAGAGTTCGGATCTTCGTCCTTGCGTACTGGTGTTTTCCAAGGCGGGATACTATCCGCTGCCGGTGAGCCGTTGAGGCAGGCTGCGCCCTTGGTGTTCCGCCTAGTAACCAGGGTAACCTGCCAGTAATGCACGGCTGTGTGGTATAAAACCAGCAGTACCAAGCAAACTACAAGTGGAGGCGCTCGATTTTTTTTAGGCGTCTGCGCATGTCTTGAGGAAAGTCTTTGAGTTTCATCAACTTTGCAGCCCGCGAGATTAATTGTAAGATCGTGTACTATGGCGCCGGGCTGGGCGGTAAAACCACGAATCTTCAGTTTATCTTCCAGAAGACTGCCGAACAGCAGAAGGGGAAGATGATCTCGCTGGCCACGGAGACGGATCGAACCCTGTTCTTCGATTTCCTGCCTCTTGATCTGGGCTCAGTGCGCGGCTTCAAGACCCGAATCCACCTGTACACCGTTCCCGGCCAGGTGTTCTACGACGCCAGCCGCAAGTTGATCCTGCGCGGAGTGGACGGCATCGTCTTTGTCGCCGATTCCCAGCAAGAGCGTATGGACGCCAACATCGAGGCGCTCGACAACCTGATGGACAACCTTAAGGAACACGGCTACGACTTCAACAAGATTCCGTACGTTCTGCAGCTGAACAAGCGGGATCTACCAAATATTCTGCCTGTCGATGCGCTGAGCAAGGAACTGCGACGCAAGAACGAACCGATCATGGAGGCGATCGCCTTTCAGGGGAACGGCGTTTTCGAGACCCTGAAAGAAATCGCGCGGCAAGTATTGTTGGAATTGAAACAGGGCGGGTAGTCACTTGCTGGTATGAACGTCTCCGTTTTCAGCCTGCTGATCTTCGTTCAATAAACTTCCGGAAGAACTAACCAACCACAAGCATGCTCGTCTAGAATGGCAGCGCAACGGTTCAGCTGCCGACCGAGACCTCCGGAGAAAAGAGCCCTTGATGCGCATTTTCAAAGCCTTGTTACCGGTCCTTCTGCTTTCCCAACTCATTCTTTCGCAGACTTCCACACTGCACAGCATCGACGTAACCGACCTTGACCGCAAAGTCGATCCCTGCTCCGACTTCTACGAATTCTCCAATGGCACCTGGCGCGCGAACCACCCCATGCCTTCAACCATGGTGCGCTGGAGCAAGCGCTGGGAGTCCGGCGAAACCACCAAGGACAAGCTGAAGGAAGTACTGGAGACGGCGGAGCAGGACAAGACCGCGCTGAAAGGAAGCACCGACCAAATCATCGGTGACTACTACGGCGCTTGCATGGATGAGTCCAAGGTCAATGCCCGCGGCATCGAGCCGCTGAAAAAGCAATTTGCCGCGATCGATGCCGTCAAAGACAACGGCGGCCTGCAACCGATGATCGCCGGCCTGCACGACATTATGATTACCGCGCCGTTTAATCTCGGCGCGTCGACGGATCCGCACAAGCCTACCTGGGTGCTCGCGGACCTGGGCGCCAGCGGCTATTCCCTGCCCGATCGCGACTATTACCTGAAGCCCGATGCGCGCTTCAAAGAAGCCCGCGAAAAATACGTCGAGCACATTACCAAGATGTTTACGCTGCTGGGCTGGGACCAGAAATCGGCAGCGGCGGGTGCGCAGACCGTGATGTCCATGGAAACCAAGTTCGCGGAAGCGTCTTTGGACAACGTCGCCCTTCGCGATCCCAGTTCGACCGATCACAACTCGACATTTGCTCAACTCCAGGCAATGGCCCCTCATTTCAACTGGGCAGACTACTTTAAACACAATCAACTGGCCCCGGACGTTGACCTGAACATCGACCAACCCAAGTACATGCAGGAATTCGACCGGCAGTTGCAACAGACTTCGCTGGCCGACTGGAAGGTTTATTTCAAGTGGCAGGCACTGAACTCATTTGCTGAGGCTCTTTCCGGTCCCATCGTGGAAGAAGATTATGCCTTCTTCGGGAAATACCTGAGAGGCCAAGCCGAGATGAAACCCCGCTGGAAGCGATGCGTGGAATCTACAGACCAACTTCTGGGTGAAGCGTTGGGCAAAAAGTATGCAGAAAAATACTTTCCACCAGCAGCGAAAGCGCGGGCGGAAGAGATGGTCCGCAATATTCTCCTCGCCATGCGAGACGACATTCTCAGCCGCCCGTGGATGAGCGACGAGACCAAAGAGCGGGCGATGGCAAAAATCGCCACCTTCAATCCCAAGATCGGCTATCCCGACAAGTGGAAGGACTACAGCAAGGTTAACATTCGCCGGGATGCGTTTTTCGAGGACTATCTTGCAGGCCGCCGCTTTGTCGTGGAGGACGACCTTCAAACCATCGGCAAGCCGGTCGATCGTACCCGCTGGGGCATGACGCCGCCCACCTCGAATGCCTACTACAACCCGCTGTGGAACGAGATCGTCTTTCCCGCCGGCATTCTGCAGCCTCCGGGCTTCGACAACAATGCAGTCGATGCCGTGAACTACGGATCGATCGGCGTGGTGATTGGCCATGAGATATCGCACGGCTTCGACGATCAAGGGGCGAAATTCGACTATCTGGGAAATCTGCGAAACTGGTGGACCGATAATGATCGGAAGCAGTTCCAGGAGCGTGGCGCTTGCGTCGCCAACCAGTTCGACAACTACTTCATCGAGCCAGGCGTCCACCATAACGGCAAACTGACTCTGGGAGAGAGCATCGGCGACCTAGGCGGCGTGAAGGTCGCATTCCTGGCTTATGAGAAGTCGCTCGAAGGCAAACCGCGCCCGCCGGACATCGATGGCTTCACCCCCGAACAGCAATTCTTTATCGCATGGGGACAGTGGCGCGGAGACGCCATCCGCATTGAAGAACAGAGAGTCATGATGCAATCCGATCCGCATCCCATAGGGAAATATCGCGTAATCGGGCCGCTCTCGAATCTGCCGCAGTTTCAACAAGCGTTTAGCTGCAAGGCGGACGCGGCGATGGTGCGGCCCGCGGACCAGCGCTGCGAAGTGTGGTGAAGATGAAGGAATGCTTGCTGTCTGTGGGGATCGCTTTCGCATTAACGTGCGGGAGCGGCCTGTGGGCTGACGAAGCTCACCACCATGCGGATGCGAAGGAAAGGCTGGGAACGGTTTCTTTCCCCATTTCGTGTTCTCCCGCAGAGCAACCATTAATCGAGCGCGGCCTCGCCCTGCAGCACTCGTTCTGGTTTGAGGAAGCCCAGAAGCAGTACGAGGAGGCCGCCCAGAAAGACCCGCAATGCGCGATGGCCTACTGGGCCGAGGCCATTGGCCTGTACCGACCTTTGGCGTACCGCCCATCCGATTCCACCATGAAGCAAGGCTGGACGGTCATCCAGAAGGCGCAAGCCCTGCACGCAAAGACGCAGCGCGAACGCGATTACATTGACGCCCTCGCTGTTTTCTATCGCAATGACAGCCGGGACTACGAAACGCGGAACCGCGAGTACTCCGAGGCGATGGAAAAGGTTTACCGGCAATATCCCGCGGATGACGAGGCGGCGGTGTTTTATGCTCTGTCGCTGCTCACCTGGGGACCAGACGAAAACCATCCGCTAATCAACCCAGAAAAAGCGATCGAAATTCTGAACCGCGTCTTTGAGAAAAACCCGAATCACCCCGGGGTCGCGCACTACCTGATTCATGCCGCGGACGCTCCCCAATTGGCGCCTTTGGGACTGGCAGCCGCGCAGCGCTACGCGCAAATTGCCCCTGCTGCCCCGCATGCGCTGCATATGCCTTCCCACATCTTTGCCCGGCTTGGCCTCTGGCAGGACGATATCCAATCGAATCTTGCGTCACTGGAAGCCGCCCGGCATCCTGTGGCCATGCGCGTGGGCGCCGAGAATCAAGTGCATGCCATGGAATTTCTGGAGTACGCGTATCTGCAGATAGGAGCAGACACGAAGGCTGAGCAGATGGTCCGGGAGCAGGCGGCAATCGGTTACGACCAGGTGGACAGGAATCTGGTGGACTATCTCGACCGCACCCGAGCCAGCTCCCCTGCGATGTATTTCCTGGAGATGCGCCACTGGAAAGACGCCGCCGATCTGAAGCCTGACACAAAAGCACAGCCCTACAACCAGGCGGTCACGTTCTGGGCCAACGCTGTGGCGGCGGGACATCTCCGCAACGCCGCCGCCGCGCGCGAGGCCGTTCACCAATTCAATGCGATGCTGAACGCGACAAAACGCGGCCCGCAAGCGTTTCGAGCGCAACATATGGAGGTTAAACATGACGAAGCTGCGGCCTGGTTCGCCTTCACGGAACATCGAAACGACGAAGCCCTGAAGTTGCTCCGAGCAGTCGCCGACAAACAAGACCTCGAGGGCAAAGGCGAGGTCGAGTTACCGGCACGCGAAATGCTGGCAGACATGCTGCTGGAAATGGGTAAGCCGGAAGAAGCCTTGACGGAATACGAGAAGTCGCTGAAAACCGATCCCAACCGCTTCAACGGATTGGCCGGTGCGGCCAAGGCAGCCGGGTTGGTTCATCAACCCGACAAAGCCAAGGGCTATTACGCGCAGTTGCTTAAGAATTGCGAAGGGCAGCAAACGGATCGTCCAGAACTGGCCCACGCGCGATCTGTCAGATGATAGCGCTATTCCGACCATGAAAAAGGGCGCCGGGTAAGCGGCGCCTTTTTCAACCTACCAGAAAGAGTTACTTTGTTTCTGCGGTCGGACTAGCGCCGAATTCGCGGCGTCCAATCCCGCGTACCGCGCGTGCAGCAATTGGCGGAACTCCCGCAGCGGCCCCGTAGCGTTCCATCAGCATCGGCACCATCGCGCCTTCAGCTTCCTTGACAAAGGTCAGTGCGCCTTCCGCGTCCAAGTCAACCCGCACGAAGTCTCCCAGCTTGACCTGGCCGGTGGCGACCAGATTGGCCAGAGGAAATACAAGATGTCGTTCAATCGCCCGCTTCAGGTGACGCGCGCCATATTTTGGATCCGTGCCCTCGTGCAGCAGGAAACTCTTTACCTTGGCGGTGCAGTTGAACACAAACTGGTTTGCGGCAGAGGCCATCAGAATGCGCTGCTGCACCATTCCCAGTTCAATATCTAGGATTTGCTCGAGGTGCTCCGGCCGGAGAGTCTTGAAAACCACCACCTTGTCGATACGGTTCATGAACTCTGGCGTGAACTTACGACGGGCAGCTTCGATCGCGGTGCGATCGATCTTGCCATCCAGACTCGAATCCACCAGCTTCGGCTTATGGTTGAAACCCATTCCACCGTCGACCAGATTGCTCATCTCGCTGGTCCCCAGGTTCGAGGTCAGGATGATAATGCATTGCGACAGATCGACGCGGCGATTGTCCCCCAAAGTCAACGTAGCCTTGTCCAGGATGCCGAGCAACAACTGCCAGAGCGAATCCGAAGCTTTCTCGATTTCGTCGAACAACAGGATCGAAAGCTTGAGCTTCTCGGTATGCCACTGATTGAGGGCTTCCTGAGTAAGCAGCGGATGAGTCTCGCGGTGACCCAAATACCCGGGGGGCGAGCCGATCAGCTTGGCGATTTCGTGGGAGTGCTGGAACTCGGCGCAATCAATCTTGATGCAGGCCCGAGCGTCCCCAAACAAAGTCTCAGACATGGCCTCGACCACCCGAGTTTTTCCTGAGCCCGTGGGTCCGAGAAACAGCAGGTTGCCAACCGGACGTCCCGGGGGGTTCAATCCCGCCAGAAACATCTGGTAGATCTCGACCACTTTTTCCAGCGCAGCGTCCTGGCCGACGATCTTTCGGCGCAAGGTGTTATCGAAATCCCTGGCATCGTTACTGCGGCGGCTGGGATCAAGCACTGTATTAAAAGCGTTTTTCATTCCCGGCGTTCCCTTCTAGGCTTACTTTGGGTGCGTTTTTGGGGGGAGACAAATTTTGTCACTCCCCGGCTTATTTGTCGATACCCTTCGCTTACCGCACCCTCGCCTAGTGCAAATGACTAGCCATCCCAAGGGAGGCCCCAGGCGCTTATTTCCTCACAACTTAGATGTTCTGAATGGTGAATGGAGATACTTGGACGACACAGGAAAATCATGGATAGGGAAATACTTTGCGCACGCAGGAAGTTTCCTGGCATGGGCATGACGGGGCAAGTCAACCTCTACGGCCTTGACCCGACGTAACTAGCCCGGGACTTAGTAGGCCGCTAGCATCCGGATAGAGCGCTGAACGCGCTTCTACGGAGAAAACCTTGCGCCGCTCCAGCTCAATTCTGATCATGATTTTGTCTTGTCTAGCCCTCGGATTCGTCTCATGGCATTTGACCTTTGAACTTCCGGCCGCCGCCGCCCAGTCCGCGCAAAGCCCCGAACTCGTTCGCGCCTCGAACCCGGTGCCGCGTGTCTCTAAGCCCGGGGATCCGCCCACCCTGGTGAGCAGCGTTGCCCCACCGGGCAGCGCCATGTATGTGGCCAAGCGCGGAGATACGCTAAGTTTGGTCGCCCATCGGTTTTTATCGCAGACTTCGTTCCTGACCTCCACCGAATTGGCTGACGCGATCCGTAAGGCGAGTGGCAATCCGCAGGGTACCTATCTCAAGTCCGGCCAGGAGTTGATTGTGCCGGGGATTCTTCCCGCGCCGATCGTGGAAAAAACCATTCCCGTGCCCCGCGACTTTGAAGTGCGCGCCGTCTACTTGACTGGAGTGATGGCGGCCAGTGATCGCGGGCTCCGCATCATTCGCCGCTGGCGGGAGTTGGGCGGCAATGCGGTGGTTTTCGACGTGAAAGATAGTGATGGCAGCGTCAACATTCCCTTCGATCACCCGCTGGCGGGCAGCCACCACATTGCCATTCACGACCTGCCCAAGTTTACCCATTTTCTGCATTCGCAGGGCATGCACGCCATCGCTCGAGTTGCCATCTTTCGCGACGAACGGTTGGTAGTTGCGCATCCTGAGCTGGCAGTGAAGTCCCACAGAACCGGCCAACCCTGGCGAGAGAACGGCAAGCTGGTATGGACTGATCCCTCGCAACCGAAGGTTCAGGAATACGATATCGCCGTGGCCAAGAGGGCGGCCGAAGCCGGCGTTGACGAGGTGCAGTTTGACTACGTGCGTTTCCCGGCTGAGGGAGATCAGAAAGATGCCAGCTTCGTGTTCCAGACGGCACATCCCACGTGGCATCGATCCGAAGTGATCGCTGACTTCCTCAAACATGCTTACGCAGAGCTTCATCCCGCCGGCGTGCTGCTTTCGCTGGACGTATTCGGAATCATGGCCTGGCAGCGGCCCGTCGACTTGGGGCACACTGGGCAGGATATCGTGCAGATGGCCAAGTATTGCGACGTGCTTTCGCCGATGATCTATCCCTCGCACTTCTTCGGAATGGATGGAATCGCGCATCCCGGCGACGCCCCCGAGCATTTCATCGGCGAATCCATGAAGCGCTTCGAACTCATCACCAAGGGCAGCGACGTGGTGATTCGTCCCTGGCTTCAGGCCTTCCGCTGGCGCACCAAGACCTACTCTCCCAAGTACATCGAAGTGCAAGTAGAGACGGCAAAAAACACAGGCGGAATCGGCTTTCTCTTCTGGAATGCCAGCAACGACTACAGCAAACCATACGCCGCCATGCCTGAAATGCGGGCAGCGAAAGGCCAGTATTTCCGTGGGGACGAACTGCCGAACCCCGTCCAGGCAGGGTTAGCGTCAAACCCGGCAGCTACGACGGACAGGTCAGGAATCGACAAATAGCAGATGGAAGATTCAGGAATTGCGTGCCAGTCAAGGTGCAAAAGGTTGCACTCTCCGCGAGCCGGAGTAATCGTTTGCGACATACATGAGTCTGGGTAGGTCTTGTTCCCGACTTGAGTCTCACCTGGTCACTGTTACCTTGTTACGCTGGCGACTGTACTTCTTCGACGAAGTGTATCCATTCCATCTGCCGGCAACTGTTCTGCTGGATGCAGAAAACCTTCCTGCGTTCCCTCCCGCCTCGGTTATAATTCGGGTGGCTTTAGAAATTGGCTGTGTACGTGCTCCCCAGTACACGTGCTGCCTGTCGTAATTGCCAACAGGCGGGTCCGCCCACGTAAAGAATTTGGCATTTAACGAAACTCCCCGTTGCACGTGTGAATCAAACCTTTAGGAGTGCACATGGCGATTCAGAAGACGGAGAAAATCTGGCACAACGGCACGCTCATTCCCTGGGATGCGGCGCAAATTCACGTAATGTCCCACGTGGTCAACTACGGCTCGTCGGTATTTGAGGGCATCCGCTGTTACGCCCCGCCCACCGGTCCCGCGATTTTTCGGGCGCAGGAACACACGCAACGGCTGCTCGATTCGGCCAAGATTTACCGCATCGACGTCGATTTCACCCGCGAAGACCTGATTTCTGGGATGCTCGACCTGGTGAAGAACAATGGAGTTTGGCCGTGCTATCTGCGGCCGATCGTGCTGCGTGGTTACGGCGAGGCCGGAGTCAATCCGTTCAATTCGCCGACTGAAGTTTATATCTGTAATTATCCCTGGGGAAAATATCTGGGCAGCGATGCCGAGCAGGGGGTGGACGTCTGCGTGTCGTCCTGGACACGCATCGCACCCAACACGCTTCCCGCCATGGCCAAGTCGGGCGCCAACTACATGAACTCCCAGCTGATCAAAATGGAAGCCATCATCAATGGCTACGTCGAAGGCATTGCACTCGATGCCAACGGCTACGTCAGCGAGGGCTCGGGCGAGAATGTGTTCATCGTACGCAATGGCGTCCTGCAGACCGCGCCCCTCGGCAACTCCGTGCTCCCTGGGATTACGCGGGATTCAGTCCTGCAGATCGCTCGCGAACTGGGGATCCCCGTAGCCGAGCAAGGAATTCCGCGCGAACTGCTTTACATCGCAGAGGAAGCGTTCTTCACCGGTACCGCGGCGGAGATTACTCCAATTCGTTCGGTGGACAAAATCAGCGTAGGCAAAGGCGTGACCGGACCCGTGACCAAGGCCATTCAGAAGGAGTTTTACGGCATTGTGCGCGGCGAGAAGCCCGACCGCTTTGGTTGGTTGACCCCCGTGCCGGTAGGTAGCAAGCAAGCAGTCAGCGTGTAAAGTAATTCACAATTTTACAATTTGGGGGCGCTTAACCAAGCGCCCCTTCGGCTTTTCGACCCAAACCCATACATAACACCCTCAGAAGGAGGAACATCATGGCAACTGAACAGCAAGGTCTCTCACCCCAGATGGCAGCCGCTTTTTGCGCGGTCATGCTCGACGGCGTCACCCGGGAATTGGAAATCACCAAGAAAGTCCTGGCCGCGATTCCCGACGCCAAAGCTCAGTACAAGCCCGATCCCAATGCGCGCACGGCGTGGGAACTGGCATGGCATCTGGCCAACAGCGACGTCCAATTCCTCGACGGAATCGCAGACCTCAACTTCACCATGCAAAATCCAGATGAAAAGGACAAGCCCAAGACGGTCGCCGAGTTGGTCGATTGGTACGACAAAAACTTCAAGCGTGCGGCGGCCAAAGTGGGGTCCCTGACTCCTGAACAGCTTGCCACCCCAATCGATTTCATGGGCGTGTTCAACCTTCCCGCGGTTTCCTATCTTGGCTTCCTCAACAATCACTGCATCCACCACCGTGGACAGCTCGCCACTTATCTCCGCCCTATGGGCGCGAAGTGCCCTTCGATTTACGGAGGCAGCTATGATGAACCGCTGCAGGGAGCTCCCGAAGAGACAGCGGCAGCCTGATTGTTCTTGATGCAACTCGGAAGCCGCCCTGCGGGGCGGCTTTTTTAATCAGCCTGCACCACATCGCTCCCCACTTTACCTTCCGCACCAGAGCAATTCGGCTGGGTATTTCCTGAAGAAGCGGTCGGAGGTAAGGATTACCATGCCTTCGACTAGAGCCTGCGCGACAAGCATCCGGTCGAATGGATCGTTGTGGGGTGTAGGGAGCTCATAGACTTTGGCAGCGTGACTGTGAGTTACGGAGAGCGACCGAAGGCTTTGCTTCGCCATGAATCGCGGTACGTGATCCGCGGGTGGTCCGGCGAAGCGCAGCTTTCCCAGGCGCATCTTGATGCTGATTTCCCACGTTACAACCGCCGAGAGGTAGATTTCCTCCTGCCCGTTTTCTAATATGCGGCGGCCTTCGTCAGTAATAAGTTCCGGCGCATTCAGACTCCAGAGCCAGACACCCGTATCCAGCAGATACTTCATTTTCGTTTTCGCTTACGGCGCTTGGTGCTGGGCGCCTCGCCGTAAAATGCCGCCAGCAGGTCGTCGGGCAAGGGTGCATCAAAATCGTCGGCCATCCATATTTCCCCGCGGGCGAAGCCCAGCGGACGCACACTCTTCTTCTTTTCCACTGCAACTAACCGCGCCACCGGCACTCCCGCTCGTGCGATTGTGACTTCCTCCCCGTCGGCCACGCGCTGCAAAAGCCGCGAGAGGTGGGTTTTCGCCTCATGAATATTCACTTCCATCGTATGCGAACGATAGACTAAGTCTGTGGACTAAGTCAATCGGATTTTCTGAATATACGCGCAGTCCGGGTTTAAGACCTTTGGCCGGACCTCACCGAGAACCGGGAACTGTCAGCTGACAACTGCTTTTCCTAATCTTGCCTGGGTTGTCTTGCCCGTCCCTTCACTGGCTCGCCCGATCGTTGATTCATCACCAGATCCTCACCCCTAGCCACTGCCCAAACGCACATTCCCCCGTTACTTAGGTCATCTTGGGTTCGATGCCGTTTGGGTTCATCATACAAATTGTTCCTGGGGAATTCTCGAAATGAATATTGATGACCTGCTACGTATCGCCATGGAGCGGCGCGCCTCCGACTTACATCTGAAGGTCGGCAATTATCCTCACCTGCGCATTGATGGCGATCTGACACCGCTGACCGATCAACCGCGCGTCAGCGCCGAAGACATGCTGACCATGGCCTTCAGCATGATGTCGGCCCGGCAAAAACAAAAGTTCAAAGAAAGCACCGAAATTGATATGGCCTACGGCGTGGCCGGACTGGGCCGCTTTCGTGTGAACGTTTTCCAGCAGCGTGGCAATGTGGGACTGGTGCTGCGCGTCATTCCCACCAAGATCCGTGCGCTCGACGAACTGTACCTGCCCAAAATCGTCGAGCAAGTCTGCGACATGCCGCGCGGCCTCATTCTGGTCACTGGCGTCACAGGTTCCGGTAAGTCCACAACGCTCGCGGCTATGGTGGACCGCATCAACTCCACCCGCGCCGAACACATCATCACCATCGAGGACCCAATCGAATTCCTGCACCGCGACAAGAAAGGCTACGTCAACCAGCGCGAGATCGAGGTCGATACTCCAACCTTCTCAGCCGCGCTGCGAGCCTCTCTTCGTCAGGATCCCGACGTCATCCTGGTCGGCGAAATGCGCGACGTTGAAACTATTGGCACCGCGCTGCACGCCGCCGAAACCGGCCACATGGTTTTCTCCACCTTGCACACGTTGGACGCGGTCGAAACCATCAACCGTATTATCGCGGTGTTCCCGCCGCCCGAGCAGAAGCAGATTCGTCTGCAGCTCGCGGCTGTGCTCAGAGCCGTGATCAGCCAACGCCTGGTTCGACGTTGCGATGGCGACGGCCGCGTTCCCGCCGTCGAAGTCATGATCAATACCGCTTACATCCGCGAGTGCATTCTGGTGCCGGAAAAAACGCGCGCCGTACGCGACGCCATCTCCGCCGGAACTTCGCAGTACGGCATGCAGACCTTCGATCAATCTCTGTGGGATTTGTTCCAGGCAGGGCTGATCAACTACGAAACCGCACTCGAGAGTGCCTCCAACGCAGACGACTTCAAGCTGCGTATGCAGGGTATCTCTTCCACCAGCGACATTTCCAAAAACGCCATGCAACAGACCGGCTACGGTGGCCGCTGATTTATCCTCCTGAAACACTTAGGGCGCGCCTCAGGCGCGCCCTTTCTTATTTTCGGAGGGAGCCGGAACCTGCCTTCAGCGGCCAAGCCGAAGGAAGGTCCCGGCCCAGTGAAGAGCTTGCGGCTAGCAAACCGCGTATCTGGAATGACGACATTCCGAAGCGCTGAGAACGAAAAGCGCGTGCTCGAAGCTGGAAATGTCGAACACGCGATCCATCCCGGTGCGGAGCAATACTTCGTTGACAAAGTGCGAAGGATTCACCAGCTTGAGTTGCACCTTGCGGCTCCGCGCCCACTGCTGCAGAGACAGCAACGCAGTCAACCCCCCGGCATCCAGCATTTCCACATCGGACAAATCGATCACCACAATGCGAATGTCTTTTTCCGCAACAACTGCATTCCTAAGGGTGCGAACTTCGGCGCCGCGAACGATCCGCCCGACGCATCTCACAACCGCTACATCGCCCGTTTTTTCCACATCGATGGTTAGCATGACTGGCTTCCTCACTCATTTCTTACTACGCAAATAGACGGGATAAAGTTCCTGATGTCACCACCGCGAAGGTAAAAAGTTGTAACGTAGTTGGAGGCAAACCCCTCGCCGGAAATGGTCGGCAAGGGTAATGTGTTACTGCCATGGCTTTCGCTCGTCCGAAAAAGACCGAGTCCGAAAACGAGCTCTACGAATACGCCGTCGGAGCGCTCGGCCGTCGCGCGCGCTCGGTCGCCGAACTGAAGCGTCTGCTGCGGCCTCGCGTGGAGGCCGACACCGAATACGGACAGACGCTGGTCGAACTCGTCATCCGCCGCCTCAAAGATCGCGGCTACCTCAACGACGCGCAATACGCCGCCGCGTATTCTTTTTTCCGCCGCGACAACGAAAAGTTCGGACGCCGTCGCGTGATTACGGATCTCAAGGCAAAAGGAGTCCACAGTGAGGTCATCGAGAAAGCAGTCGATGCCGTCTACGACGAAGTAAGTGACGAGAAACAGGCCCGCGAATTCCTGAAGCGCAAACGTCTGGAAAAGCCGACAGACCAGAAGCACGCCGCCCGAATTTTTCGCCAGCTCACCCGCGCCGGATTCGCCTCGAAAACCATCTTCGCCATCCTCAAGAAGTGGGATGTGGACGACGAGACCCTCAGTGCGCTCGAGGGGGAACTGGAGTGACGAACGGATCGCGAAAATGCTGCACCACGAATCATGGTTGCATTTCTTGCGCCGAATGCTACATACTTTCCAAATCATTTCCATCCAACCAAACGGAGGCTATATGAAAACCATGTTGTCGACGATTCTTGCTGCTGCGGTGTTGTGCTTCACCACCTTCGCTTTTTCCCAGGACGTCGTCCATGACGTTGATAAGGCCGCAAAAGACACGGCTCACGCCACCGATAAGGCGGCGAAAGACACCGGCCATGCCACCAAGGTAGCAGCCAAGGACACGGCCAAAGGCACGACCAAGGCAGCCGACAAGACCGCAGACGCGACCAAGACCGCGGCAACCAAGACCGGCCACGCCACCAAGACGGCCGCGAAGGATACCGCCAAGGGAACCGAAAAAGCCGCCGACAAAACCGCAGACGCTGTGAAGTAAGTAATCTTCGCGGAAAGAACGAACCGCAGAGAACGCCGAGGCCACCGAGTCTTGTGAATGCAGATTCGGTTTGTGCCTCTGTGGCCTCTGCGGTTTTAATTTAGAATTGATTTTCCATGCTCACCGGCTCCCAAATTCGCCGCAAATTCCTGGACTATTTCGTCCAGCACGGACACAAAGAGGTCCACTCCTCCTCGCTCGTTCCGGCCAATGACCCCACGCTGCTCTTCACCAACGCGGGCATGAACCAGTTCAAAGACGTCTTCCTTGGCCTCGAAACTCGCGACTACAAACGCGCCACCACGTCGCAAAAATGTGTCCGCGCCGGCGGCAAACATAATGATCTCGAAAACGTCGGCTTCACCAACCGCCATCACACCTTCTTCGAGATGCTGGGTAATTTTTCTTTCGGAGACTACTTCAAGAAAGACGCCATCGCCTACGCCTGGGAGCTGATCACTTCGCCAGAGTGGTTCGGCATAAAAAAAGAAAAACTCTACGTAACGATTTTCAAAGGCGAGAACGGCGTCCCCCGCGACGCCGAAGCCTACGATCTGTGGGCCGCGCAAGGAGTAGCCAAAGACCGCATCTTCGAGTTCGGCGCCAGAGACAATTTCTGGCAAATGGGCGACACCGGCCCCTGCGGCCCCTGCAGCGAAATCCACTACGACATGGGCCCGACCGCATCCGACCAAAGCCACACCGATTGCGCGTTCGGCTGCGACTGCGGCCGCTACGTCGAAATCTGGAACCTAGTGTTTATGCAGTTCAATCGCGTCGGCGAAGGAGAGAGGTTTCAGGATAAAAAGGACGGAGTTTGGAAATACCCTGGCTACCGATTTGACCCTCTGCCTAAGCCGTCGATTGATACGGGCGCGGGTCTGGAGCGACTGGCGTCTGTGCTACAGGGCGTGATCTCGAACTACGAGACGGATCTGTTCACGCCGCTGGTCAAGCGCGCTGCAGAGCTAACGGGTACTTCACTCAAGAAAGAGTTAGAGAGAGAGGCCAGAGCGAAATCAGCAGCCTCTCTGCGGGTGATTGCCGATCACGCACGGGCGGCCACCTTTCTCATTTCAGATGGGCTCCAGCCTGACAATATTGGGCGCGGCTATACCCTTCGGAAAATCATACGACGGGCCGTCCGGCACGGAACTCTACTTGGGCAAGAGAAACCTTTCATGTATGAAATGGTAAATGCCGTAGTGGACCTTATGAAAGACGCCTACCCGGAACTTGTCGAAAACGCCGACAACGTGGCCAGCATCATTGAGAAGGAAGAGAAGAGGTTTCTGGCATTGCTGCACGCTTCAGAGGATCTCTTGGACGATGAGATTCAACGTATTGTGGAGGACACCGAAGAGCTTCGGTTAAAGGGTAGATTTGAGGAGGTCTTCGAGGCGCAGCGCGATGCAGCGTTGAGGCTGAGGAAAAGATCGGCAGTGGTTTGGGTAGAGGCTCGGCAATCCTTTTCATGGACGGATCAAGTCGAATTTCGAGAGATTCTCAGCATGGACTGGGTAGATCTAATCCCCACCACGATGGGACTTCGTCTCGCTTTGCCTGACCCCGGTAAAGATCGTGATTTCCAAATGGACTACAAGAGGCCAAAGTCTTTTTTCTTGGGAGAACAAGCGTTCCAGCTATTCTCGACTCACGGACTTCCCCGCGATTTCATTGAAGACGCGGCTCACGACGCCGGAGTCTTCTTCGATTCCGAAGGGTTTGAATGGGCGCTAGAGGCCGAGCAAGTACGCTCCCGTGCGTCATGGAAGGGCGCGCCCCCCAAGCACACAACGGGTTTATATGAGGAGCTGCCCGCGTCAACTTTCGAGGGCTATCGTCAAACTCGCTCCACCGGCTGTGAGGTGCTGGCGATCATCAAGAATGGTCAAGGGTCGCAGCAGCTCTCACCCGGAGACGAAGGCGAACTCATCCTCGATCACACGCCTTTCTACGCCGAATCCGGCGGGCAAGTCGGTGACCGCGGATGGCTCTACAGCGACGATCACAACACCGTCGTCGCTGAAGTAACAGGAAGTTACTACCCGATTCAGGGCGTGCGGGCGCACCAGGTCATCGCCAAACAACCAATCCGCATAGGCGACAAAGTCGATGCCGTGGTCAACGCCGAAATCCGCGAATCCACCATGCGCAACCACACGGCCACGCACCTGCTCCAGGCCGGACTGCGCGAGGTTCTCGGCAAGCACGTCAAGCAGGCGGGATCGCTGGTCGCACCCAACCATCTGCGCTTCGACTTCTCGCACTTCACCAGCGTCGCCGATGAAGAACTGCAAGACATCGAAGACCTCATCAACAAAGAAGTCCTCCGCAACGAAAAAGTCGAGGTCATCGAGAACGTCCCCATCGATGTCGCCATCAACGAATACAAAGCCATGGCCCTGTTCGGAGAAAAATATGGCGACCGAGTCCGCGTCATCAAAATTGGAGACTTCTCCACCGAACTCTGCGGCGGCACGCACACCAAAGCCACTGGAGAAATCGGCCTGATCAAAGTCTTGAAAGAAGGCAGCGTCTCCTCCGGAGTCCGCCGCATTGAGGCCGTCACCGGCGAAGGCTCGCTGCACCACTTCCAAAAAGATCACAAACTCGAAAACGTAGTCGCAAGCCTGGCCACGCATTCGGATGCGACCTCTCCCGCCGAGGCCCTGAAACTCGAACTCGACAAAAAAGACTCCGAAATCAAGCGCCTCCAGCGCGAACTGGATCAGGCCCGCATGAAGTCAGCGTCATCCACGGTAGCTTCGGTGACGGACAAAATCAAAGACATCCACGGCTTCAAAGTCCTCGCCCACCGCGTAGACAATCTCGAACGGGCCCAGATGCGCACGCTGGTCGACCAACTCCGCGATAAGCTGGGCTCAGGCGTGGTGGTGCTAGGTTCGGCCAACAACGGCAATGTTTCTCTGATCGTGGGCGTCACCAAAGACCTGACGCAGAAGATCCAAGCTGGCAAAGTCATTGGCAAAGTAGCAGAAAAAGTCGGTGGCAAAGGCGGTGGGCGTCCGGACCTGGCCGAGGCTGGCGGAAAAGACCCTGCAGCGCTGGACTCCGCGCTCGCGGAAGCATATAACGTGGTCGAGAGGTTGTTGGGGTGACAGTTTCTTAGCTCGCGCACGGCTGCGACTCGGTGCCCCTATGGAAGACCGCATAAGGCTGATCACGCATCAGGGCAAGGCGATTCTGCTGGTCGATGTGTCCCACTGCACGGCTGCCGAACTGCTGAAGATTTCCCGCCAGGTTCCCCACTACGTCATGCCAGAGCCGCGCGGCTCTGTTCTTCTGCTAGCCGATTTCACCGCAGCCGAGTTCGATCGCGAGGCCATCGTCAGCCTGAAAGAAAGCACGGTTTTCAACCGCCCTCATCTCAAAAAGTCCGCCTGGGTCGGCACTGAAAATCTGCCCCGAGTATTCTACGAACACATAAAGAATTTCTCCCAGCGAGAACTGCCCACCTTCAAGACGAGAGAAGAAGCTTTGGACTGGCTGGTAAAAGACGAGTAATCAGCCCCCGGGCATTCCTTTGTGCACCTTCGTGTCCTTTGTGGTTACTGCCTTTTTCTTAAACCACAAAGGACACGAAGGTACACAAAGAAACCGGGAAAACCAACTCCACAGGACTTTAACTTCTCCACTTCAAAGTAACCGGCCCGCTCATCGGATGACGCATTTCCCCGCCGTTGCGGCAAGACTCCAGATACGCAGCCTTCAACTGGAAATACCACTTCGCGGGACGGTCCGCATCATCGATCAGCATGAGGTGCGGATTATGCTTCAAGCCTTCCGACTGATTCTCCATCGTCCGCCGGTCCTGTTCGACAAATTTTGCAAACACAAACTTCAGCAGCGCCGGACCAAGAGGAACCCAGCGGAAAATATTCCAGCAAGCCACCACGTCGATTCGGCAATGGCTGCGCGTGATCGGCGTAACCGTCGTCAAGCTGGAAAACCAGTACTTCCCCGCCCGGATGGTCTCCAACCGCAGGTTGGGCAGAACAAAATCAATGGTGGTCGTGATCGAGTCCGCATCCGCGTAAAGCCGCAGCAGTTTGTAAGGCGCGCTGTTCGAACTGGGAGTGTGCGCGCTCATGCGAAATCCCATCGGGATCGGCTCGAAATTCTTCTGCTTCTCGTGAATGCTGTGCCGGCTGCGCCACCACCAAGCCTGATGGACAAATGGCCCATGCGCCGGGTCCATCAGCCCGATGATGCCGTGGTCCACGCTGCAAGGCAGCTCAGCGCTCAGGTATGCGATCTGATGCTTGCCTCCAAAGTTCGGAACCCGCGGCGCAGAAGACGACGGCACCACTGCCTTAGTGAAACCGGCTCCCGGTGGAGGCGGCTCGGGAATGAATACCCAAACGTAGTCGTCGCTCTCCTCGCACGGATAACTGCCCGCATAAATCCGATCCACCTTCAACTCCTGATCGGAAGTCAACGAAGGAATGAGCTGGCACTGGCCAGTATGAGCATCAAATTTCCAGCCGTGGTAACTACACTCTAACTGCTGCCCATCAAACCGGCCACACGAAAGCGGCATCCCGCGGTGCGGACAGGCATCGCGCAACGCAAAAGCCTTCCCGTTCCGGTCACGGCCGATTACCAGAGGCGTCTCCAACAGCATAGCCTTCTGCAGACGGTTCCGCGAAACTTGCCCGCTAGGCAAGGCCCGGTACCAGAAGCCGTAGAGCATCAGCGAGTCCGGCGCCTGCCGCTGGGGAGTAGATTCAGCGTCCATGGGGAATCACAGGCAGCCTACTACACCCCACAAAGTTTGTGGAGGACGGGCGTCCTCGCCCGCCCCAATCTAAACCCCTCCACAAACGCATAACGCAGGTGTGCGCGCCCTTCATCCAGACCCGTTACCTTCCAGTAACATTAGATTTATCAGATAGTTACAGAGATTACCTTCGATGGTTCTACTCCCCTTTGGCAGATTGCCCCCAAGCCCCAACCCACCTATAATCGTTGCACTCTGGTTTTACGATTCTCTATCAGGTTCCGGGTGGGAAGGCGCGGAGTGCTATTGTCCGCGCCGGAATGTGTCTCGTCGATGGCCGCTCGTTGACCGTCTTCGCGATGATTTGGCGCCCGGCTATGCGAAAACACCTGCAACTCGCCCTGATGGCTAGTCCCGTAATCGCGACCTTCCTTTCGCTCACCACGCCATACCTGCAGGCAGAAGCCGGTTCCGGCGGCGCCAACACAGTCATCACCAGCACCGACGACAATGGCCGGAAAGTCTATGTCAACGAGTCGTTTCCTGTGGTCACGAGCAAGCGCACTGAAACTCCCGTCCGGCGCAATGCCCTGGCCTTCTGGAGCACCACCGAACACCGCTGGAAGCCGGTCCCG
>Ga0207003_1028_pt2 | contig 42986 bp, 40 predicted proteins | sample Alteio_BWMinCont_89_FD_153474 | JGI IMG/M metagenome (GOLD analysis project Ga0207003, IMG submission 153474) | Enriched cells from forest soil in Barre Woods Harvard Forest LTER site, Petersham, Massachusetts, United States -... | ecosystem: Environmental > Terrestrial > Soil > Temperate forest >...
GTCCTTATTGATCCTTCAATATGACTATTATGATAAGTACCGTACCATATAACCAGTTGAAATCAAAAAAGTTTTTCCCAGATATCTAAAGCCATTTTAGTTTTTACCTCTAATTGCATCGAGGTATTGAACAACAATAACGAGCCCTTCTACGGACCCAATCAACTCTATCGGTTTTTTTTTCTAAATGCGCGTTCTTACTTCTGAGCCATAGTTGAGACTGTTTTGAATTTCCGCCAAATAATACATCTAAATTCCGATATAGCCTGACTAACAAAATCGCCAATTGCCCTTCTTTGGAATAGGGATCGATATACTTATTTTGATGTTCTTTTATTTTAGGATCATTTTTGAATAAACGACTCAAGGTGGCTTCACTAGGCCCCATGATTAATGACAGCTCTTGTCTGCTCAAGGCAAGCTCGACAGCTAACCGCTGGATTGCCTTTGTTAAGACAATAGCTTGATTTATTGGAACTTTATGGTGTATTCGCGCGCGCATCTTATTGGGTTCTCCGTTATTTCATTTGAAATGATAACACATTTTTATTTCAAATGAAAATAGAGGCGGGTTTTATGGAAAAACTTTTTTGATTTCAACTGGTTATATGGTACGGTACTTATCATAATAGTCATATTGAAGGATCAATAAGGACATAGCCGATGCCCACACTCATTTTACTGGCGATTGCATATCAAATTCAAAATATCAAATGGCGTTATCTTTTTTTAACACTGACAGCTATCAGCTTCATTTCTAATTTTTATTATAAGATGTGGCTGCAAGAACTTTATTCTGTGGTTATTGTCGTGTTGCTTTTTATGCTGACACCTTACTTTTCTCGCTGGTGGCAAAAACGCAATGACCGCAATAACCCCGATTCTTTTTGGGATTTTGCGAAAGACATTTTCTTACTCGCCAAATACAATAAATATAAATTGTTTTTTTGGATTTTTTTGCTAAATGATTAATGTCTAAAACCGCGACATTCTCTCGCTGTTTAGGATCTCGACACGAAGGATAAATAATAAAAGTAATATGAGAATTTGCTGTAATAAATTGATGAGATGCGAAATAATCATTTTTATTCATAATGTGATGGCAATCGCGATGGTTTTTTAATTGTAGAGAATCTGCGTCATTCGCCTCTACAAAAAAAATTGTTCTCACGCCCGCATCAGTTTTAATATTCAAATGCATTCGTTGTTTCATGAAATGAAATGCATGCTCATAAAGACCTGTTTCCTCCAACAATGCGCCATAAAAAATATTTTTCCCAAAGGCGGGTCTAAAGCGCGCGTGTGGATGAGGGGGATTATATCTAAATGGCGTAGCAATCAGTGGATGCCACGATTGCCATTTGTTGGGAGATTTCGTCATTTCAATTAATAATTCCAACTGAACCGCACGTTCTTCATTTTGAGTAGCACGATAGCTGGATAAAGTGGATTGATGTTCAACGATACGTACGAGTTCTATCAAGCCCCTCTTCCTCTGACATAATCTAAATATTGACGAACAAAAATAAGACCATCGATGGATTCACCCATCATTTTTTCTGGAATGACATTTAACTCTGGGTGAAACGTAGATAACCAAATACGCTGATGAGCAGGATCATCAAACATCGCTTCCAGACTTCGATGAATTGCTAACAAATGAATAATCGCTTGAATATCAGGATGTAAAATAGCACTACTCAACGGGACAGTTCCATTGTTCAACCAGGTCGTTACTGTATTCGCAGGTAAATGAAGCGTTTTAGCAATTTTAGCGCCTGACCAGCCTAAGCGTTGTTTTAAATACTCAAGGCCATTTACAATCGCTCGCCCCGCTAACAGCGGATCGAATGTTGAAGAGGCAGAACTTAAAAAAGATGAACTGCCTCTTAATGATTTAGGTTCTTTTGCATTTGGGATGAGGTTTGACATGCACTTATTCCTGTTTCCTGGAAGTATACCCCAAATTGACTAAAAACCAAATATATTGTCCATTTATTATATAAACTTCTTAAATATCAACAAAATAACTAACAATCAAAATTGATGATATCAAAGAAATGCCATGCAACCTTTCCCCAACTAAGTATTTTGTGTTTCTAAAAACCGGTCACACCAGGGATACCGACTTTTGATTTACTCACTCTTTTTTCAAATTCTTCACCGCTAATTTCTCCATGTTCCGCTTGAGAGCAGAGCGTAAGAATTTTTTCAGCTTGGTCACGCACCAGTTTTAAAGTTTCTTTCTGTTTTTGAGATAGATTGTCAGTCATATTTGCGGCCTCCTAATTAAAATACTCTGAGACTTGTCCTTTATGCCCGATACATCCTACATGGATTAATTATAACACCACGATATGCACTCGTTGGACATCGGCGAAAAACCAAATAGATTCTGGGTATTACAGCAAAGGAGTGGATAGTTGAAACGCCTAAATGGCTCGTTTTCTTACCTCAAAATAAAGACTCATAAAAGAAAGAATGATCACCACAGCCGACAATATCCAGGGATAGTGAGAAAATTGAAATGGACCTATTGTCTCGGGAAGAATACTATCCAGAATATAAATTTGAATAATATATGTGACGAAAGACAAAAATAATATAAATAATATTGTCACGATCCAATAAAATATTTCTGGGAAATACTGGCGGATTAACTCTCGATTAACCACTGTTTTTTTAAAATCTCTGATGAGCCACTTCACTGCACGAGTCCGTAAATTGGATTTATCCACTATATCCATTAAGACATAATAACCATCTAATTCAAACATGGGATCTAAATTATAAAAAACCATCAAATAATTACTTAAAGCAAAAAACCAGAAAACAACTCCCACTGTAGAATGGGGAATGATCCACAGAAACAGGCTCGCTAATCCAGCCATCACGATGTTGATATAAATACCCGCTAAATTAACAATAATGCGAGGGCCGCGTGTTCTGAGCCACATATCCGATGTATCAGCAAATGCAACGGGGCCTAACCAAAACCAACCGATCCCTAGACGATGAACTTGATTGCCATATGCTTTGGCTGTTAATGCGTGTGCCAATTCATGAAAAGGAATGGTTAACATACCCAATGGACCCATCAAAAATAAAAATATCCATCCATGTGACATATTTTTTAATGTTGTTTTTGCTTCAGGTAAATAAGTTATAAAAGTAGCCAATCCAACCACAGCAAATAAAGCCATTAATATTTTTGCGATTTTCGTAAAAAAAAGATAACCAACGCTTTGATATAATTTTGTAATGAAGCCATCGACATTTTTGATGGAATATTCATATTGCATAATAGCTGCAAAACGAGCTAATAATCTCCTCGGCAAAGATAATTCAGATCGCTTGACATGCGACGTCAATTTCGGCGCTTTCACAAAACCTGAATGCATCAAATTCAGGATCAATGCACCAATATCATCTGTTGCGAGTTTGTGATATTGATAAAAAAAAGCGACTGCGATTTCCTGGATAGTGTGATCGCCATCCAGCAGATTCCAAACAAACAACCCCTCTTCAGATGTTTTGAAATACACACCTTTGGCTTCATTTTTTAAAATAACAATGGTATTTTTTTCAGCATTGAGACGCGTGTGAATACTGACTCCTTCACACTGTTTTGGGCGGTGTCGATCCATCATCATCGCTGTGAGCGATGATGCAAATCCAGATTGTTGAACAAGTTGCTGGAATTCATTACGCTTTACGACTAATAGTTTGCAGGGTGTCAATGCTCGTACTGTGGCATTACGTTGACTATCCGTTAATAATGCCAATTCACCTATAATGGCACCGGATTCCAGTTCTGCTAAAGTTTCTTCAGAACCATCTAATAATGTTGTATGCAGAATAGCAACCTTGCCAGAATACAGTAAATAACAACATTCTGCGCTATCGCCCTGTTGAAAAAGAATATGATCAGCAGGAATATCAATCTCTTCGATACGATCCGCAAGTTGTTCCAACACGGTAGGATCGATTGTCGAAAAAGGTTCGAGTGCTTTTATAAAATTTATTCGAAGTGATTTATCATCCGTCATAATGTTGTTGATTCCCTATTTAACCTGAGTAACTCAGGTTATTTAAATATCATATATTTTCTCAAACTCAGCAAACTCTCCTTTATAATCCTTAACGCTGTGATCTTGTTTGATAAATATAACACGATCAGCAATTTTACTGAGAAAATGTCTGTCATGGCTAATAATAAATAATGTGCCCGCATAATTTTTTAAAGCATGGGCCAGCGCATCGGTCGTCTCAATATCCAAATGATTCGTCGGCTCATCTAAAATGAGTACATTCGCTGATTCCAACATGAGTTTAGCTAATAACAAGCGTGCAGCCTCTCCTCCGCTCAGTGCTAAAATATCTTTTTCCACTTCATCTTTTGTAAACAATACCTGTCCCAATGTTTTTCTGACTTGTTGTTCATTCGCACCCCTGACTTCTTGCGTTAACCAATTTAAAACATTGGCATGATGATTCAATAAATCATGATGATCTTGAGAAAAATAACCGACATGTGTTTCAACGCCCCATTCAATGGTCCCTTCGTCGTGAGGAATTTTGTTAAGTAATATTTTAATGAGCGTTGATTTACCCATTCCATTTTCTCCAATAATCGCCACTTTTTCATCACGTGCAATTTCAAACTGAAGATGATTAAACAAAATTTTGTGATTAAATTCCTTACGCAAATTTTTGACTTGCAACACTCGTTTTGCAGAAGATCGATTTATTTTAAAATTAAAATTCGGTGCAACCCGAGACGATTTTTTAATATCAGGCAACGTCAATCGATCGATCATTTTCATGCGGGATTGGGCTTGTCGAGCACGTGTAGGACTGGCCCGAAAGCGATCGACAAACCGTTGCATCTCAGCAATGCGTTGCTCAACATGTTTTTTTGCATGAAGTAATTGCTCTTCCACGAGTTGTTTTTCGGTGAGAAATTTCGTGTAATGGCCACTGTATTGACGTATTTCACTGTAATCCACATCTAGGATATGATCTGCAAGACGATTAATAAATTCCACATCGTGTGAAATAAATAATATCAAACCCTTAAATTCATTTTTCAAATATTTTTCTAACCAGTGGATAGAAATAATATCCAAATGGTTGGTTGGTTCATCTAATAATAAAATATCAGGCTCTGAAAATAAGGTTTGCGCTAACAAAACTCGTAATTTGTAACCGCCCGACAAAGCACTGAGCGGTTTTGCATGATATTCCTGACGAATGCCCAAGCCCGTTAATAATTTTTCAGCAAAGGCAACAGCACTGTAACCGCCATGATGTGCAATCAACTCTTCCAACTGACCCAATCGATTAATCGTTTTTTCATCCCATTCCTGGCCCTGCAGTATTTGTTCTTTTTCAACCATCGCTTTCCAGAGCGTGGGTTTGCCTTGAATGACGATGTCTGTCAGCACCATTTTTTCATAAAGAAATTGATCCTGCTTCAACCATCCAATCGTCGCATCTTTGGGAATGGAAATGCTGCCTGAAATCGCTTCTTCTTCTCCCGTGATGAGTTTTAACAGGGTTGACTTGCCTGCCCCATTCGCGCCGACTAATGCGTATTTTTGACGACCGGTCAGATTAAGATTCACGTCATAAAATAATAAATTTTCGCCGTATGACATGCTAAGTTGATTAATTAATATCATTGTGTTGCCCTCATTTGCGGTCATGATAAAGCAACTGGTACAAAATAAAAAATGATTACAGCAACCCTATGTAACTTTCGGACGCAGCTCCCGAATTTTACATGGGTGAAAATAAATTTATCTAATAAAATCAAGTGGATAAATAATGTAATGATTTTTCAGGCTATATTGCCACCGCGCCCTAAACGGGTCGTTGCCTCAAATGCAGGAGCCTCTACAGCGGGATTTTTGGGAGCTGGGGCTGCAGCAGTAACAGCAGCCTTGAAATGATTTGCTGGGAGTGTTAACAATGTAGTGGCGTGGGAAGCCATCTCTTGGCCATTTCCTTTATTGCTAAATAACCCTCCCCATTTGAGATGAGACACTTGTTCCGCTAAAGCCAAACCGCGACGCGTGTTAACGCCGTCAGGTTGATTGTCAGGATGATCAGGATCTTGTGCTTTGAATAACAAACAATGTGTCAATGCGGTGATCTGCGGCAAATATTTCACCGGAATATGAGGTAACTTTTGAAGGAAATCAGCCTGATACATGGCTAATTTTGTCGCTGCAGTAGCATCTTCTATCCGAAGAGATTCTAAATGCACAATTACTGCTTTCGCATCATGTTTTTTTTCTTCATTTGTACGCAATTTTAAAAAATTTAGAAGTCCTTCTGGATTTTTAAAAATATTATGATCTAGCTGGATCTTATGACTATCCAACAAACTCTTTGCCTCTTGCAAGCCTGATTTCAATTTTTTCAAAATATCTTTTGGTTCTTTGTTTCCATAATCTTTAATTAATTTTTCTAATTCTCTTATTTGAGCTCCAATAGCGACTACTTCACCCTCCATGAATGCTCGAAATTCTAATAATTTCATTTTGCTTTCCACAGAAGCAGCCAACATATAAATTTCCTTTAACTGCGGCGGCAGCATCAAAAACGTATTATTATTTGGATAAAAATCCTCGCGTGGATTGTGATAATACGAATCCAAAAAAGTATCAGGACGTTGGTGTTTTTGTCTAAGGCCTGCAAAGTAAGCTTCTCGCGCTGCTGCATCCTTACCAAAATAATCATCCTCCATTGCTTGCTGCATTGTCCAACGAGTGTTTGGATCAGAATTCATTAAACGGGTAGAAAACTCGTCCCATGGGCCTTCTGATTCTTGTCTACCAATTTTACCAAGATTCCATACTTTCCTTTCACGAATAATATCTAATATCTCCTCCACACTTTTACCCACCGCATAACAATCAACCTTTTTTTTGTCTAAGTCTTTATATTTTTCGTGGTCCAACAAAAAAGCGGAATTATGTTTTTCCTCAGCCTCTCGCATACTTTTTTCTGACATACACTCCGGGGGTAAAAACAGGGCCGTGAAGGCAGGACAACTATTATCATTTTCTTCGGTAATCGTATCAATGTCCGCAATTTCAACATAGATGCGCCCCTCTATTTCATGAACCAAAAAATTACCTGGCTTAATATCTTTATGGACGAAACCATTTGAGTGTAATGCTTCAATTGCCATGAACATTTGCGCGATGACTTCTTTCAATTGCTCGTCTGTAAGACGATCGATATTTTTTTTCACCCAGGAGTAAAGATCTTTACCGCTCGCTAGTGGAGACACTTTATCGCCTTCAGCGGTATAAGAAAAAAAATTTTGAATGAATAATGTAGATTGTTTTGCTTGCTTTATTCCAGTGGTTAGTTCTTCGCCTTCTAATTTTTTATCTTCTAATGTTTTATATTCTTTATTTGCGAGATTGCGTAAATTATAAATCGCCTTTTCCGTTTGTTTCTGTCTGCGGTGATAGCTACCTTTTTTCTTGATTGCCTGAATCCCTAATTTGATTTTATTTTTTTTCGTAGAAGTCCCATCAGGAGCAACTTGTTCCATATTAGCGGTGTGCGTTTCGGCTCGAAATGTATTGATTCCACCTCCTGTACTTCCGGAGAACAACTTACGTTTTTTAAAAGGATTGTAGACTCTCAAGCCAGACAATGCTTCTGACAACAAAAAAAGGGGCTTATCATTAGGCGTGGGCATACATAACACCTCATCATTCGTGCCACATCTAATTATTATAGTTTGATTGAATTAAGAATGTTGTGCGGAGAGTAGGATTTGAGAGTGACTGTTTGATTTTACTCGAATTAGCCAAATGTAAATGTATACATTTCCAAGCCTGGATCATGGCTTATTAATTCTAATGTGCCCGATTGTGCAGTATCAAACTCGATAACATGATAAAGCCTATGATTAGAAACAGTAACTACGCTATTGATAACATCCGTCCCTTTTTCTTTGATAACGGGATGACCATTTAATAATAATGTAACTGGAATCGAGTGATCTGTAGTGCTTCCCATCACCACATACACTTTTTTTGCATAAAATCGAATTTTAATCGCTGAATTTTGTCCTGCAGAAACAATCCGCTCAGCCATCACATTCCATTTTCCCTGAAGTGCCCAATGATTTTGATCTACTGTTGTCGGAAAATTATAATAATACGGTTGATTATTCAATGCAGCTTCATTACTACTGAAAGCATCTGCACGTTCATAACCTAAATAAGTTTCAGGTGTTTGATCAATAGCAAAAACATGCTCTTCTTCCATCGGCATATTTTTTTCTGAATTCAATCCAAGCAAAAATCGAATATTATTTTCCATTACATCATAATCACCTTCACCAAAATGTTGATAAACCACATTCCCCTGTTTATCAATCAAATAATGGGCTGGCCAATATTGATTTCGATAATTGCGCCATGTCTGGAATTCATTATCTAATGCGATGGGATAAACGAGTCCATTTTTTTCAGCACTGTTTTTTACATTATTAACATCGTGTTCAAACTCAAATTCAGGGGCGTGTATGCCGATAATTTCAAATCCCTTATCGTGATAAGTGGCATACCATTTTTTTAAATAAGGGAGAGTGCGAATACAGTTAATGCAAGAATAAGCCCAAAAATCGATGAGAATGACTTTGTTTTTGAGTTTGTTGAGTGTGAGTGGTGGAGAATTAATCCATGCGGTAATCCCTTCAATCGCAGGAGCAGGATACGGTGTAATACCGTTTATTAAACCCATCGTTGGCGATTCACGTGTTGCTGCAACAGGACTTGCAGAAAGTCCCTCACCGTAGAGCATCCAAATCACGCTGGCTATGATAATGACGCCCAATGTTTTACGCACAAAAATCGCACGCTTTTTGAAAAAAGTCAGATGCGTCAAAATGGCGCGTCCAAAAAAAGCGATCAGCAACATCGGGATTCCAGCTCCAAGTCCAAACGCTAACATAATAAAAAAACTACCTAATGTGGTTTGTTGTAAAACCGTTTGGACAATAACAGCAGCAAGAATAGGGCCTGCGCAAGGTGTCCAGATCAATCCAACGAGAGCGCCAAATACAATGCCACTGCCGAATCCACCTTCTAAACGATCACTGCCTACTTGTGATAATTTTTGTGTAAGAAGGCTAAATTTTTCTGTCAGAAAACTGGATAGCATGATGATGCCAAATAAAATCAGTAATCCGTAAGAGATATTTTGAATGGATGTCAGATTGACGCCGGAATATTCGACTAATTTTTTTGAAAACAACGTGAAGAATGTGAAGGTGATAATAAATCCTAAAATAATACCGAAGGGTCGTTTGTTGCCTGATTCAAGAGAACCGGAAAGAATGAGGGGTAAAATCGGCAAAATGCAGGGTGAGACGATTAAGCCAATGCCTTCTAAAAAAGCTAATATGGCAGTTAGAAAAAGATGTTCCATGCAGGGGTCCCTCCCTTCTTGAATCGCCTTTTCATAAATACAGAGCCGCGACCGTTAGGGAGCGTCACAGTTCTAGATAAAAATATCAAAACTTGAGAAAAGCACCGCTCCCTGACGGTCGCGGCTCTGTTACAAGCGACTAGCCTTCACCCGCACTCATCAATTGCTTCACAATCACACTGCTTAAAACTCGATGAGCCGCTTCTGTTGGATGTATCACATCCCAAAACACGTGAGCATCTGCGTCCGAACAAATCGAAGCCGTGCCCGATGCGTGTAACTGACCTAATCGATACGTTTGTGCCAACATTGGCGAATTCAACACATAATCACTCATCGCTTGCGGATCAACATCCGGTTGAATTTTTTTATCTGCCGCAAATGCTTTTTTCAATTGATTGCTTAAATTTATTTTATCGCTATCCGAATGTTTCAATGCCAACATGCTATCCAAACAAGGATCGGTCACATTCGTAATGTTTTTATCATATTTTTGTGGATTGGCGATTAGATCGTTAAAGGTACTTTCGACATCGATCATCATAAATCGATCGGCTGGATATTGATTTTGCAATGCGGTGATGGTGCTACGTAATACTGTGTTATGTTTTTCCGATGCATCATGCATTCTATCGATAATTCCACTCTCTCTTGCATACGGCGTTTTTCCGAGGTCCGGTAAATTTAAAACTAAGAAATGCCTTGCGCCTTCATTCATGAGTATTTCCATATCCGCTTGAAGTTCTCGAACGACTGATCGTGTGAGCGTATCCAGATCAGAAGTGGTGTCCCAGAGATAATCATTTGCACCAATCCAAATCACATATAACACACTACTTTTATCATCAGGTACAGAAGGATCACTCAAGTAAGTATGAATTCGATTTCGAAGAGTCATCTGGCTGTTGCTCGAGCGGCTTGGAGGAAGAACGGTTGTACCGCCGTAACCTTCATTCAATACTGCAATATAATATTTGTCATAATAATATTTATATAAATCTTCTGCCCACGTGAATCCATTTGAAAAACGTCCATCGTAATAGGGCGGCGATTCAGGAATAATTTTAGCAGCTCGATATAAATTACCGTTGTCTGTCAAACTATCGCCGAAAAAAACAATTTGACTAAAGGGTGCGGCAAAAACGGATGAACAAAAAAACGAAATACCTAACAATAGGGGGAGGATTTTTTTCATTTCAATAGGCCCTTATTTTTATTAAAAAAATTTTTCAACTAGTTCGTAGTATAGCCTCTCTCAAGACAATAAGTCACGCTAAGGTCTTCTGGAAACTGAACCTCTGACAGCTCCTGCTCCTGGCAATAAAGACCTTCCTGCACTTGCTGCAAAAGAACCGAGTTCACTAAGCAGTCCTCGTGCAAAGGGTGCACAACAATTTGAATCCTCTTTTTCCGGCTCTGGTGATGCGCTCACTACTGGCTTTTGCTCAGCAGTCTGTTTCTTCGCTTCTTGCGCTTGCACTTTTTTATCTCTAGCCATAAGCAGCTGCATCGCTAAATCGATCATCCGAATCCGCTCTTCCACGAATTTCTTTCTTTCCACTTGTTTTTTTAACGCTTCTTGGGCGCGCTCTTCTTTACGTTTTACGTAATACTCCACTGTTTTAAATATACCCCATACAAGACCGCCTGCTGTAATGAGAATAATCGTCCACGGCACACTCAATGTGAGCGCTGCTAATGGCAAGACGCCTGTGCCAGCGATTGTGGCAACTCTCGTGAGAAATGCACCGCTCATGAAACCATTAAAAAATGCGGTCCCCCTCGCTGAAATTTTCTTCGTATTGGACCAGGCCTTCGTATCTGAACGATCTTCTTCCTTGTAAAATTGCGGGTGATCGATTTCTAAAAACTTAACAGGTAGAGATTCTCCGCCCAATCGTTTTTGTTCCTTTTCAAGTTCTTTTCTTTTTTGCTCATATATATCCTCTAAACTCTGCGCGCTCTCCCTTAACGACTGCATTTCGATTTCTGCTGCTTTTTTAGTTTCTTTACGTTTAGAGTAAGCTTGGGCTCCTTTGTAGATACCATGCAGCACACTCGCAATAATCAGAAACAAACCTGTGATTATGTTGAATATGGGAATCGTGGTCGCTGCAAAATGAAATACCTTAAATAAAAAATCTGTGGCAAGCCAAGTGGTGTATTGATTTGCAATAAAGCTGCCGAACGCACTTGAAGTAGCTGCCATCGCGCTTCTTGCGCCCAAGTCTTGAGTCAAATAATTTATTTCATGTTTATCCTTCTTCTTAAGCTCTGCTCCCTGGATATCAGTTTTTACTTCTGCTGCTGTAAATCCTTCAGTCGCTAAATCCTTTAACTCTTTTTCGAAAACATTTTTGTCTCGATTATTTTTCCTTAAGAGCAACGCTTGACGAAGCACCAAAACAGCATCCTCTTTCGCCTGAGCGTCCTCTTGCAAGTCTTTTTCATTTTGTCCTTCAGCTTTTTTTGCTGCTTGTTTTTTTTGGTTACGTCCATATCGCATCATTTTAATAGCTGGGTAAAGCAATGCAATTCCCGCAGGAATACCAAACGTAGCCCAGAGAGGTATTCCGTCGATCCCTTGACCAAAGCGAGCTGTAAAACCGCCGACCGCAATCCACATAATCCAATAAGCATAGGAGCTGACACTGCCCATAACATAAGTAGGATGTATCACTTTGTTATTAACTACATTAAACCAGCGCTTATACCAAGTGGGTTGTTTAAGCGTATTCTCCGATTTTGGTGCATCACTTTCTTTCCTCTCAAAATGCAACTCACCATTTCTAAAACAGATTGCTTTGTATTTTGCACTTAAAGTCGGATTATCATCTAAAATTTTTTGTAAGTAATCCTTATCGTTCAGCCAGTCTAAATTATCAGGCTGAGCAAGTTCCTTATTCTTCTTTTCATTTTCATCAGAAGATTGTTTTTGAATCGCATCGTAAATGTGTTTGTAACTATTCCTCTGGTTTCTTCTTCTTTGTCTGTCATATTCGCGATAAAAAGTAAGAAACGCAAAAAGGGCGGTGGGAATGAAAAGAAAAGCTGCATGGACAGGATTATGTTTGGTCCAATCCACACCAAAACCTTCGTCAGGAAGAACAGTTGCGTCGCGATTGTATAGCTGAGCCAGCAACAAAGAATAACGCAGAAAATACGTCAGCGTGAGATCGCCCGCCAACAGCGTGCTGCCCACGATTTCTGCAAAATCATCTGAAGCAAATATCTCGAGGAAGGATGGTGCCTCAGTCAGATTGACTTTTCTTGTTGTTGACATACGATCTTCTCACTTACGCAATTTTTCCCTAAGCCTATCATTCTACTGTACAGATCAATCATTAAGGTTTTCTTAAGACAATGATCAAAACCCATTCTTTTTTAGAGAAAAGTGAAAGTGAATGACGGCCAATATAAATTTTTTCGTTTTTTTAGGGGGTTAGCCCGTATATCCATGTGCCAGCCCGTCTCCCGAGGGTGTCCAGGTCAATTCATCATTGACTATTTGGGGTGTGAGCACATAAATATCGGCCGCCGAAATGCCATCTTGAGCGACGGGAACAGCAGTAATAACGCCATTTGTTACAGTCAGACTGGCCAGGGCGCCCTGGGGAGTTTTGATCGCTGAAGGGATGGTGTAACGTCCTGCGTTACAGCCCGTAAATGTTTTTAATTTTTTGAAACACTTACCGACTGCGATTTTGAAAGGGGTAGTCGCTTCGACGACGGATTTATAATAATCGCGGCGCATGTAATCACGATATGCGGGGAATGCGAGAGCAAATAATCCGAGAATGACAGCCGCTGTAATCAATAATTCTTTGATGACAAAACCGTTGGAGTATTTCATATCGATTCCTTTTTGAATTCAATTTTCTTTGACTTTATTACAAAACAAAAAAAGCTTAGCACGCCTTCCTCCGCAGGGGGAAGGTGGCCAAAGGCCGGATGGGGGGAATCAAAAATACTTTTTGAAACCGCGAGAAAACACACAAATTATCCCCCCATCCGACGCTTCGCGTCACCTTTCCCCTGCGGAGGAAGGCGTGCTAAGCTTTTTTTGTTTTGTAACGAACGAGTTTTATATTGTCGCATCAATCTGCTGCTTTTCAACTACACTTAGCGCGGCCATAATTTGAATGTTTTAGCGCTCAGATGCAGGCTAGGTTGTATGGGAAAAAATACGCGCATAGTTATTCATATGCAAGTATTTTTTCCCATGCAAGATGGCCTGCAGATGAGATGCTAAAACACTCAAATTATGGCCGCGCTAAGTGTAAATCTTGTAAATACTGCTCCATCGTACACATCCCCATCGAGCGACCCGTTTGCATTGCGCTATGCATCTGCGCAATTTTATCTTCGCGAATCAAATGCCGAATCGCGGGTGTCCCTAGCAAAATTTCAAACGCCGCGATTCTTCCACCATCGATTTGTTTGACTAACGTCTGACAAATAACGGCTTGCAATGATTCTGACAAGATATTACGAATCATTTGTTTTTCACCCGCAGGAAAAATATCGACAATGCGATGAATGGTTCGGGGCGCTGAATGAGTATGCAACGTTGCCAGCACCAAATGCCCTGTTTCCGCAGCCGTCAGTGCTAAGCGAATGGTTTCGAGATCGCGCATTTCTCCCACTAAAATAATATCCGGATCTTGTCGCAACGCGGATCGCAGTGCCGTATTAAAACAGTGTGTGTCGCGACCCACTTGCCGCTGGGTGATTAAACTTTTTTTGCTGAGATGCAAAAACTCAACGGGATCTTCGAGCGTAATGATATGCGAATGAAAATGCGCATTGATATAGTCAATCATCGCTGCGAGCGTGGTACTTTTTCCAGAGCCGGTCGCACCGGTTACTAAAATCAATCCGCTGGAGGTATGCAATAATTTTTTGAAAGTATCTGGTAATCCCAACTCTTCCAATGTGGGAATAATCGATGGAATCACGCGAAAAACAGCGCTGATTCCTGTTGTTTGATGAAAAGCATTCACTCTGAATCGAGCTGAATCTGTCAGTTGGAAGGAATAATCTAATTCCCATTCTGTTTCAAAATAATGAAGTTGAGCGGGTGACATGCTTTGCTGTACCCACAATTTTATAGTTTCTACATCCAAAGGATCGTATTCAGTGAGAGTGAATAACTCTCCATTGATTCGCAAAATAGGCGGCTTCCCTGGCGAAAGATGTAAATCCGACGCGTTTTTTTGGACGCTGAGTTCAAGTAATCGATCCAGATGCATAGTGAAATAATTTAAGTTAAAAAGAGGGAGGACTGAAAGCAGCACGCCCCGAAACATCCTGTTCCAGGGCGTGTTTATAAGCGGAAAAACGCAATTATTTCATTTTTGCTTTTCGCGCTTTACGTCTTTTTTTAGCAGGTTTTTTAACTGCTTTCTTCTTACCATCAGCAACGCCTTCTTTATAAGCTTTGGCAATTGCTTTTTTCAAAGCAGCTTTGTGGTCTTTCTTCAATGTTGCAACTTTAGCCTTTAAAGCTTTTGCCGCAGCGCCTGCTTTTCTTGCTACTTTCTTGCGAACTACCATGGTAATTTCCCTTTTAAGTTAGTAACGAAAATATAATACAACATAATAATTTATTTTTATATATCTTCAATCACTTAGCGAAGAAATTGTCACGGACAAAAAAAAATGCACCCGAAGGTGCATTTCAAAAAGAAATTTAAAAACTATCTGCCACGAGAACGAGAAATATATCCTTCTTGGCTTTTCGCAAGTTTTATATTTTCTTCTTCTGTTGTCAGAGAACGGCGTGAACCAAGCGTCGGTCTGAACAACATCAGATTTTTGGTGAAGGGTGATCGAACTTCATTTTTTTGCTCACGCATTTCTTGCATATCACGCGGGGTTTTAGCTTCGTTGCGCTTAGCATCTACTTTACTCAGAACATGATTTAACATCGCGCGTGATTCAGGATCATTCATGAGTCGAATGACTGAGTCAAAAGAGTTGAACTCGGAATTGCTCCCTAGTTTGTGTTTAGCGTAACGCGCTCTGCTCGCGAAATTACTTGCCGCAGTAATAAGCATAAGCATGTTATTTTCAGAAGAACGGGAAGCTAATGCATTTAATTGCTCTTGCAAATCCTGATTACTGACTTGGTTATATTCATTGATATCCGCAAAGATTCGTTCGCTATCAGGCTGTTGTCTCGCCTCTCTGCACATCGCTTGATAGGTCTCATCCTGTTCCAAATGTTCAAATAACTGCTGACCCATCACTGCAACCATTTGCGTGACTGTTTCTTCGAGAGTAGCGTTTTCCCAATTAAACACTGTTCTTTCTTCTGTTATTGCTACGTCTGTGAAGACCCCTGCACTATTTCGTGATTCGGTATCACGCGAAGATACTTTTTTGGTAGGACGGAGATCACTAATGATAAGTGGCTCTTCAAAAGTTTTTGGAGTTGAGTCGCCATAGGCTTCTTTTCGTTGACGCTCTCCTTCTTCAAAAAGCAGCTCATCTAACTCGTATCGTTCCTGTCTCGCTTCTTTTTGTGCTTCGTTTGTTAAATGTTCTACAATCGCATTAAGTAAGGCAGCCATCTCAAGACCAACATTATTTCTATCTAAGTTTTCTTTTTTTCGTTTTTCTAGCTCCTTTCGTTCTCGTTCCGCTAATATACGCGCCATAAAGTTAGTGAACTCATCCCGCTCACGCAGCCATTCCGCGTGGTACCGAGAAACTTGTCGATTTTTGCTTAGCATAGACAAAATCCTATCCAATTATTTTAATGAGAACTTGCAATCATATAGTAAATTCGTATATAAAACAACCACATTTTGTCCAAAAAGGAGCGTAAAGGATGTTACATACACAGAAAATCGAATATAGTGATCAAGGTGTTGTTTTAGAAGGATATTGTGCCTATAACGATGAGGGACCTGCTAAAAAGCCCGCTGTCCTTGTAGCCCATGACTGGTCTGGGCGGAACGATTTTGCCTGCCAAAAAGCAGAACGACTGGCTGAATTGGGCTATGTCGGTTTTGCGTTGGATATGTATGGCAAGGGCAAACTAGGCAAAGACACGGCTGAAAAAATGGCGTTGATGAAGCCATTAATGGAAGATCGCGAAAAATTACGTGCGCGTATTTTAGCGGCATTTGAGACCGTGAGAAAATTGGAATATGTGAATACAGCCAAAATCGGGGCGATTGGTTTTTGTTTTGGTGGTTTGTGCGTGTTGGATTTAGCGCGCGCTGATGTGGATGTGCGCGGCGTGGTGAGTTTTCATGGATTATTAAATGCACCTGCAGATACCCAACTGAAGCACACTCGCACTAAAATATTAGTTTTGCATGGGCATGACGATCCCATGGTTCCATCTGCACAAGTGACTGCATTCGAAAATGAGATGACAAAAGCGAGCGCAGATTGGCAAATTCACATTTATAGCAATACCAAACACGCATTTGCGAATCCTCAGGCGAACGATCCCGCGATGGGAACAGTTTATAATCCACTTTCAGATAAACGCTCATGGATTACGATGAAGAGTTTTTTTGAAGAAATATTGTGACACACTGATCTCGACAGTCTGACGAATCAACACAATTTCCTCTGACTTTGGTTACAAAACAAAAAAAGCTTAGCACGCCGTCCTCCGCAGGGGGAGGGCGTGCTAAGCTTTTTTTATTTTATAAACGGAGGTTGATAAATAACTTTTTGAACTGTTTGCGACGTTGCAAACGCCGCTTGATAACCTGCATCCACAAAAAAATATTCAAGATGATAATGATCATCCATGAGTTTTATCGTCTGAGCCTCTTGCGATAAATCCAGCGAAAAATCCGCCAGCGGCGCATACAATCCTTCGCCCAAGGCTTTAATGACGGCTTCTCTTCCCGCCCACAAACGATAAAACGCAGAAATCTTTTTTTCTTCTGGCAGTGTCATCAATTCAGCATACTCTTTCGCGCTGAAAAAACGCTTCGCCACTCCCTCATCAAAATGCGGCTCTATTTTTTCAATATCCACACCCACTTCAACATGATGTGTGAGCGCATAAACGATCCTGTCGTGTGAATGCGATACATTAAATTGTAAATCCCATTTATTTTCTTTGAGATAAGGCTTGCCTCGAGGGCCCAGCACAAACTCCATTTTTTCGGGAGAAATAGCCGTATACAAGCTCAGAATTTTTCGCAGCACTGCATGGGCGACGATATAACGTTGTCGATGTTCATCAAAATGAAATCGTTTAGCGCGCGCTATTTCATTTTCATCCAATAACACGGAAAATGCCGGGATTTGTGAAAGTAATTCTGGCACGCAAGCTTGCCAAAGATGTACGCTATGCTCTTCCACTTTTAAAATAGATTTCATGGAGACATTATGGCCGGAACGACCCTCCGTTATCAACACGACTCCCTCCACATGGAAGAAGTGAATCTGGTTGAGGTGGCGAAACAATACGGTACGCCGTGCTATCTCTATTCAAAAAAAACATTACTCGATAACTGGCGGAATTTTGATGAGGCATTCAGCCATCATCCGCATCGAACGTGTTACGCGGTTAAAGCTAATTCTAATCTCGCTATCTTAAATTTATTTGCGGGACTGCAATCCGGATTTGATATTGTTTCAGTGGGTGAATTAGAAAGAGTGCTTGCAGCAGGCGGTCATCCTCATCATATTATTTTTTCGGGCATCGGTAAAAAATCCCACGAAATCATGCGCGCACTCGAGGTGGGCATCCATTGTTTTAATGTGGAATCAGAAACAGAATGTGACCGTTTGAATGAAATCGCTGCCACGCTCAACAAAATCGCCCCGATTGGATTGCGTATCAACCCAAACATTGATGCACGCACACATCCCTATATTGCAACGGGACTCAATGAAAATAAATTTGGGATTGCCCATGCAGACGCGCTTTCTATCGTTGAAAAAATTCAATCCCTCCCTCATCTCAAACTGATTGGGATTGGGAGTCATATTGGTTCACAACTCACAGAAGTGAGCCCCTTTGTAGAAGCCATTCAGCGTTTATTGGAATTAGCACATCAATTACATGCGAAGGGAATTGTGCTGCAACATATTAATATTGGCGGGGGGTTGGGGATTAATTATCGACACGAAATACCGCCTACTATCCACGAATATGCAAAAGCAGTGATCCCAGCGATTGCATCCTTTCCCGGTGAAGTTATTTTCGAACCAGGTCGGGCGATTGTGGCAAACGCAGGCGTCTTACTGACCACCATCGAATATTTAAAAGAAACACCCCATAAGAATTTTGCCGTTGTGGATGCTGCAATGAATGATTTGCTTCGACCCGCTCTCTATGATGCATGGCATGAAATCAAGCCGGTTAGATTACGAAAAAAAGGTGCTTCCAAATTATATGATGTGGTCGGGCCAGTGTGTGAATCGGCTGATTTTCTCGGAAAAGAACGTGAATTAATGGTTGAAGCAGGTGATTTACTCGTTGTCCAATCGGCTGGTGCGTATGGGTTCAGCATGAGCTCTAATTACAATTCACGTCCTCGCGCAGCCGAGGTCATGGTGGATGGACGGGAGACTCGCCTGATTCGTGAAAGAGAGACTCTACAGGATTTGTGGGCCCATGAAAGAGCGATTACTTAGTCGCTGGCGCGAAATTAAAAATTGTTTTTTGTAGGGTGGATGGATTAGCCCCGCACTTGTTGCGGGGCTAATCCACCCTACATTTTATGGCCGCGGTAAGTATAAGTGATTTTTTTCATTTATTTTTCTATTAAGTATGGTAGAGTATGCGGGCAAGTTGCCTAGGCAGCTTTGCAAAATGTATTAATTAATTTTTGAGGTTTATTATTTTATGGCAGCGCGTGAAAAAGGAACCGTTAAGTGGTTCAACAATAGCAAGGGTTTTGGATTTATTCAACGTGACCAAGGCGATGACGTTTTCGTTCATTTCAGAGCGATCAGCGGCAGCGGCTACAAATCACTGGAAGAAGGTCAACGTGTAGAGTTTTCAGTGACCCAAGGACAGAAAGGTCTGCAAGCAGAAGAAGTGACTGTTATCGAGTAATCGAGGCGCTTCTGCCTTCCTAAAAAAATGTCGTGCCGTTATCGCATATCAATAATCGGCATGGCATTTTTTGCATTTTGTGATTTTCTGTCATGCCAGCATGCTTTTAGCTGGCATCCAGCGACTTTTAATGGCACTGGATGCCAGCTAAAAGCATGCTGGCATGACAGAATTTTGGCACCGAGCTTATATCCAGAATTCGCATTCTTAGAGCCTGTTTAAGATCTTTTTATGTGTTTTAAAAAGTGGGGAATCGAGTCAAAATTTTCGCAAGTTTGAGGCGAATAGCAGAGCTATTTAACGAAAACTTGCGAAGATTTTGGCCGATTCTACCGCTTTTTAAAACACATAAAAAGATCTTAAACAGGCTCCTCTTAGGTTAAAAACGAAGAATTTTTTAGCCAAGGCTGGTATGGATAATACGCCACGACAAGCGTTTGGCCTTTGATCGCATTGATCAGCGGTTTGATGGTATGAGGATCCACTGCCATACAACCCCAGCTTCGTCCTAACATACCGCGAGTTTTCGCAACATCTTCGCCCACATACAAGGCACTGTGAAATACAATATCGCGTCGATAGGCATTATCATTAAAACCTGCTTCTAAACCACGAACGCGTAATGATTCTCCATGCTCTCCATTGTAAATATCAGATGTGACAAACACACCCAAGCTGGATTTAAGACTGCGCGGATCGTTTGAAAATGAATTCGGTGTTTCAGCGCCACTATTTTTTCCATGTGCAACCCAAGTATTAAATAATACTTTTTGGTTCTTCACATCGAACACTAAAAGACGAGGATCGCGCGATGGTTTAGAGAAGTCGATAATTGTTAACACTTCTTTATTATCTAATCCTTCTTTGCGTGCTTTTTGATAAGCCGTTAAACCGGTTTTCACCGCTTCCGGACTGAGACTATCCACTTGTGAAATAATAACTTTGGTTTCTTTTGCCAACCATTCACTCGAACCAATCGCTTCATTTTGCGATGAATTGATATTCGAAAAAAATGTGAAAGGACCCCAACCCACAATACTGACGAACGCAAACACAACTGCTAAGTTTTTTAGATTTTTCATACACCACTTCTTCGTTTAGTTAATAGGATATTTTTTGTAGGGAGACAGTGTACCGTACAAACCTTAACTAAACCTTAAAAGGGACCTATCTTATTGATTTTATTATCTATATAAATTGCTTAGCACGCCTTCCTCCGCAGGGGGAAGGTGGCCGAAGGCCGGATGGGGGGAGTAATATGTTTTTCAAAATTCGAGAAAAGGAAAAAATTATCCCCCCTTCCGACGCTTCGCGTCACCTTCCCCCTGCGGAGGAAGGCGTACTAAGCCATTTCGCCACAATATAAAAACTAAATTTTCATGGGCAAAATCATTAACTCTTTGCCCTGCAAGTGCAGATATCGCTGTAAGGTGGTGGGGGTTTCATTATGAAGAATACGAGTGATCCAATTATCATGCTCAAAAATCAATTTACTCGCGAAGAAAATACAATTCGGATATTTTTCCCCAATTTCTTCTGCAAGTTGCGTCAATTTTTCGACGGTATCCGTGCCAAATGCAGAATAACTTTCAGCAGCCATTCCGTATTGCTGACAATAATCCACAAAATATTCTAATGTTTCACTCACTTCCCGTTGCATTTTTTCAAGCGTGGTTTCTGCCGTAAAACTTTCCACATCCACAATCCCAACGCTCACAAAAATAAAGTTTTTAAAATACCGCGGGAAAACCCGCAACACGCATAACAAAGTATGCATTCCAACGCCACAGCTTTTCCCAACAAAAATCACAGCGGTGGGTTGTTGTGGATCAGGAATAACAGGTGCAATGGGTTTTTCAATAATCGGCTGTTTTAATTGTGCGTCCAATTCCGCTAATTTTTTATTGATCGAAATATAATGTTTTTTAATTAACAAACATAATCCGACGACCGCGCAGGTAATCATGACAGTAAACCAACCGCCCGACTCAAATTTTGTAGAAAGCGTCACGCATAAAATGCTCGACGTAATCAGAAAAGCAAACAAAGAAAAAGCTAACCGCGCTCTCCAGCGAGGAGATGCTTTACTGCGATGTTTCGCCCAGTACACACTGAGACCCAGCAACGAAAGCGAAAAAGTAATAAATACATTAATACTATATAAAATCACCAACAGTGAAACGCGACCATGACTCCACAACAAAATAACCAGCGCTGAAATACCAAAAACAATTAAACCATTTTGAATCACAAGACGCGTTGATAAATGACGGAACCGATTAGGTACCCAACTGTCCACGGCCATATTCGCCAAAACTCTCGGGCCTGCTAAAAACCCTGTATTCGCCGCGACTAACAACAATCCCGTTTCTAATGCCAGTACCATAAATAATAAACTTTTACCAAAACTCGAATCCCCCAAAATAGAATGGAAGACGATTGCATTCAACGTACGTCCGGGTACCGGTATCGTATTCCAAAGCAAATAAAGCAACATGATGCCCGCAGCCGTAAAACTCAATGAAACAGCCATGTAAAACATCGTCCATTTACCGGTTCGCACGCGTGGTTCACTCAACGTGTTCACATTATTTGAAACCGCTTCAAGACCGGTATACGTACCACTTCCGAGTGAATAGGCGTGTAACAAAATGACTAACAACGGCAACCATCCAATCGTCGCCGCCAATGTTTTCGTTTCGTGAATCGTATCTGGAATAATACCCACCAGGCCTTTACTATGAATTGCGATACCGTACACAATCAACGCAAAATGAATGACAACAAACCCAAGAAAAATCGGCATCAACAACTTGATTGATTCTTTCATTCCGCGCAAATTGATGATCATGAGCATGACCAAGATCATCGCTTCCGCAAATAATTTGTAATGCAAAAAAGATTTGGGCAGCAAACTAAAAAATTGATCTGTCCCACTGGCGACAGAGACGGCAATCGTCAATATGTAGTCGACAATGAGCGCAGCACCTGAAATGAGCCCGACATATGAACCGAGCAGTTCGGTCGCCACTTTATAACCACCGCCGCCGCTGGGAAATAATTCAATGACCTGGTTGTAACCCAACGAAATAATAAAAACGGTAACTGCCGTTGCAAGTGCTATATAAAGCGCAAGATGCTGATGAGTGCCGAGTGCCACGAATGCCTCTTCAGGACCGTAACAAGAAGAAGATAATCCGTCTGCACCCAAACCAACCCATGCCAGCAATGCCACTAAAGAAACGTGCCGTAATATATTGGGATTGAAGGGATTTAAGGGATCACCAATCAAATAGTGTTTCAACTTGGAGGAAAAAGACATACTGTATTCGCTTAAGGTAACTTGGGACTAAGAAGGGATTTTACCAAACATGAAGGCATCTACCAAAGAAAAACGCTTTTGACTCCCTCCATCCGGCCTTCGGCCACCTTCCCCCTACGAAGGAAGGCGTGCTAAGCCGAAAAATTCTTGAACTCGAAAATAAAAAAGTTAGCACGCCTTCCTTCGTAGGGGGAAGGTGGCCGAAGGCCGGATGGGGGGATCAAATGTGCCGAGAGAATCTCTTTTAAAAACAGATTAAATCATAGATACTTTAAAAAAATCACAAGGAAGCAAAAATGAAACTCCTCGTTGCAATCAAACGAGTCATCGATTTTGCAACACCGATTCGGGTCAAACCAGATGAAACGGGCGTTGAAACCGCTCACGTCAAAATGTCCATGAATCCATTCGACAGCATCGCCGTCGAAGAAGCCGTGCGACTCAAAGAGCAAGGCATCGCAAAAGAAATTATTGTCGTCTCTATCGGCCCAGGCCAAAACCAGGAAACTTTGCGCACTGCATTAGCCATGGGCGCCGACCGCGCTATTTTAATTGACACAGATCAGGTCACCCAACCGTTAGCAACCGCTCACGTTTTACAAAAAATCGTCGAGCAGGAATCGCCGCAAATCGTTTTGTTAGGAAAACAAGCAATCGATAGTGATAACAACCAAACAGGCCAAATGTTAGCGGGTTTATTAAATTGGTCGCAGGGCACTTTTGTTTCCAAAATAATGCTCGAAGGTGAAACATTACAAGTCACGCGTGAAATAGATGGTGGACTCGAAACATTAAAACTCAAACTACCTGCCGTCATCACGACTGATTTACGTCTCAATGAACCACGCTATCTATCATTGCCCAATATCGTTCAGGCAAAACAAAAAACCATCGCGGTGATTCCCATTGCAGAATTAGCTGTAGACATCACCCCTCATTTGGAAATTTTAAAAGTCACTGCGCCCGAAAAACGTCGTGCCGGCATTATCGTCAACAGTGTAAAAGAGTTGATTGATCGATTGCGAAATGAGGCACAGGTAATCACATGAAAATATTACTGTTGATCGAACACGATAATACCGTATTAAAATCCGCGAATTTTCATGTTTTCTCTGCTGCTAAACAACTCAGTGACACGATTGATATTTTAATTGCGGGTCATCCATGTGACTCTGTCATTGAATCTGCCCAAAAATCATTTCCCGTGCAGCGCATTCGCGTCGCAGATGCCATCGAATATCAACATCAATTAGCTGAAAATATGGCGCCTCTTATTGCCGAACTCGCGAAAGAATACGACATGGTGTTCACCGCAGCGACTACATTTGGAAAAAATATTTTGCCGCGCGCCGCTGCTTTATTAAATATTGCGATGATTTCAGATGTGATAAAAATTATTTCTGCAGATACTTTCATACGCCCTATTTATGCAGGAAATGCACTCACTACCGTCAAAAGTCGTGACAACATAAAAATGCTCACGATACGCACGACTGCTTTTCCAGCTGCTCCTGCTATGAGAAATCCAAACGTCATCATTGAAAAAATCGAACACGTTATTCCTGATTCACTTTCTGAATGGGTTCATGAAGAGTTGACTGTTTCAGCACGACCCGAATTAACCGACGCTCGCATCGTTGTATCGGGTGGGCGTGGATTAAAAAGTGCAGAACATTTTAAGCAACTCGAAGCATTCGCTGATAGTATGGGTGCCGCAGTCGGGGCATCGCGCGCCGCTGTGGATGCAGGATTGGCTCCCAATGATTATCAAGTGGGACAAACAGGAAAAGTCGTCGCGCCGGATCTTTATATCGCCATCGGCATTTCAGGCGCGATTCAACATATCGCGGGAATGAAAGACAGTAAAGTCATCGTGGCCATTAACAATGATCCCGATGCGCCTATTTTTCAAATCGCAGATTATGGATTGGTGGGCGATTGGTTTACTATTCTTCCCGAATTACAAAAGGAAATAAAATGCGATTAACATTTTTGGGTGCAACGAACACTGTCACGGGTTCCAAATTTTTGCTCAACACCGGCGATAAAAAATTTTTAATTGATTGTGGATTATTTCAGGGATTAAAAGAATTACGCCAACGCAATTGGAATACTTTTCCCATCGAACCTCATTTGATTGATTTTGTTGTTCTAACGCACGCTCATATCGATCATAGCGGTTATTTACCTGTCTTAGTCAAAAATGGATTCACCGGAAAAATTTATTGTTCCAGCGCAACCAAAGAGTTATGCGCGATACTCTTGCCAGACAGTGGATATTTACAGGAAGAAGAAGCAAAAATGGCGAATAAATACGGCTATAGCAAACACAAACCCGCCGTGCCACTTTATACTCGCGCCGAAGCAGAGAAAACGCTTTTACAATTTCGTGCACTCGAATTTAGAAAAAATTATAAATTTGCGGAAGAAACGCATATTTCCTTAATTCCTGCTGGACATATTTTAGGTGCGTCCTTTATTCAAGTGAAACACTATGGAACAACCGTTTTATTTTCAGGGGATTTAGGGCGGCCCGATGATCCCATCATGCATCCTCCCGCTGTGATACAAGCCGCCGATTATTTAGTCTTGGAATCCACGTACGGAAATAGACGACACAACAAAATTAATCCGCTTGATGAATTAAGCGACATCATTAACCGTACTGCAAATCGCGGTGGGACTGTCATTATTCCCGCATTCGCCGTCGGTCGTGCGCAACATTTATTATATTTAATGTACCAATTAAAAATGACGAATCGCATTCCTAATTTACCGATTTATCTAGACAGCCCCATGGCAAAAAGTGCGACGGATATTTTTGAAAAATATACAGACTTACATCGCCTAGACGCGACACTCTCAAAAAAAGTGACGCAAGTAGCAAAATACATCACGACCAAAGAAGAATCACAAGCGCTGGATCAAGAAACAGCTCCGAAAATTATTATTTCAGCAAGTGGGATGTTAGAAGGCGGACGTGTTTTGCATCATGTAAAAATGTTTTCATCGAATCCAAACAATACAATTGTATTTGCGGGTTATCAAGCCGCTGGTACACGCGGTGCAGATATGATTGGCGGGAAAGAATCCATCAAAATATTTGGCGAAGATATTCCCGTGCGCGCAGAAATCAAAGTGCTCAGCAACATGTCCGCCCATGCGGATTATGAAGAAATTTTGGAATGGCTAAAACATTTTAATCATCATCCACGGAAAATTTTTATCACGCATGGTGAGCCAGAAGCTGCTCTTTCCCTCAAGAACAAGATCGAAGAAAAATACCATTGGCCGTGTGTGATTCCGGATTATTTGTATAGCGCGGTGTTGTAGACAATTCTGTCATGCCAGCATGCTTTTAGCTGGCATGACAAATGGGCTTGTCCAGAATTCACCTTAAAAAGAGGTTATAATTAAAGTGATATGAATATTAATCAAGACGAAAAAGATGATGAATCAGGCACTACCGGCGAGGGTGGGGTCGCGGGCGGGATACATTTTCGCTATCAGGACGCAATGTCGATTGCACCACGCGATGATGTATTGCCGCCGCATGAAATTAAACGATTATTATTACTTCACAAAGAATTACACAAAGAATATGTCGTTAAACAAAAACTCGAACGACAAAACCGCAAGAAACTAAAAGCCGAAGGTAAAATGCTCTCTGCCGCGCGCGGACACGACGCAGGACAACGCTCCCTCTTCAGAGATCACCCCTTACTGTCTAAGAAAGCACAATTCAATGGAGCAGATCGCCAAGTCACTCCTGATCCCAATGCAAATATGGCCAATACCAATGAGGGCCAACAAAACGAGTTACAACATCGACTCGCTCCCCAACCTCAACTACAAAATCGCAATGAATTACGTCATCAAAAAAGTCTCACTCCTACATTGAGACGTGGATAAATCAAATAACAGGTTAAATATGTTTTCTCTCGCCGACACTATTTTAGAAGAAAAAGTGGATACCGTTAAAAATATCCTCGAGCACGACATCGATGTGAATGGCATCGATGAGTATGGATTCACGCCTTTAATCGAAGCAGCCATTATCAATAATCTTGAAATTTCAAAAATGCTCGTTCATCACGGCGCTAATCCCAATCAACCCGATATGTTAGGAAATACTGCATTGCATTGGGCAGCAGAAAATAATAATCATGAAATAGCCTTATTGCTTTTGAAAAATCATGCAGACCCGAACGCATCCAATATTGCAGGTCAGCCTATTTTGGCCATGCCATTGTTGCGTCAACAACAACGTTTAAAAAAATTATTATTACAGCATGGTGCTGATTTAGTTTTTGCCCAAGATTATATTAATACCAAATTCTTGGGACATTTATTCGAATTAGTAGGCAGTGCTACTATTGTGAATCCTCAAAATCAATTTGTTGAAGTCGATTTCGAAGGATTTTTTTTAGAAATCAGTTTAGGCATGATTGCCGATTCATTGGACCAATTTAAAAATCATTTTGCTGGCAGGCAATTGCGCCGTTACATTCACGAGTTTCAAATTGTGATTGATGTTGTGTTCCGTGCATCGCATTTAATGAAATACCAACAATATAAAGTGAATATTCAAAAACACCAGTCCGAGATTCTCTCTTTGATTCAAGAAGAACCGCTGATCATCCCGATTGGTTATGAAGGACATGCGATTACATTCATTAAATTTGGAAATATTTTAGTAAAATGCGATCGAAGAGAAGATAGTCGTCTTTATGACAATATCATGATTTACCAAATGAATAATCCTTCCGTTCTGAGCGTTCAATTTATTCAAAAATTAATGTATGAAAAACAATCGGATGATTTTATTAATCATCGTCTTCCTGAATTATTAGAGTTGCAACCCATCACCGAATTGAAAATGAGCGCGCAAATCAGCGGAAATTGTTCGTGGGCGAATGTAGAAGCCTGCGTCCCTGCCCTATTTTTTTTATTGTTTAGTCGCAACGAAGATTTTTCATCGAATATCAAACGCTACAAAAGTCTATCACTCAAATTATTCAACGAATGGCGCGAATGGAATAAAGAACGCGCCCTGCAATTTTGCATTCAAAATTTTAAACAAGCCGACAGCATCCGAAAAGCCTGCAAGGCAGAAATATTAACGGCCATTCTTTATCAATGTTGTGGTGGCGTGTCACCCCTCGACAGTGAGCGCGCGGAATTAATTTTAAATGCGATTGCTATTCCCGAGTATGAACCTATTCTGAAAAATTATATCCAAGTGTATTGTTATGAAGATTACAGCGAAGAGGGAAAACGTTTTTTGCAGCTTTTACGGGAGTGGGGTTATAAAATATAAAATGAAGGCATTATAAATTTTTTGCTTCTTTCAGTAACTCGTCCCAATCGTTCGGTGGATAGCCTGAATTTAACATTTTCTTAAAAACACTATATGCATCAAATTTTTCACCATATGCACGTTTTGTATTTTCATCATTCACCCATGCATACACAATGATTTTACTTTTAAGATGGTATCTAAAAAATAACCGATATTGTTGAAAAAATTTCGCTCGAAACCAATGCTTGTATTCATCTCCCAGAGTCGCACCTTGTCGATACTCTGCCAAAGTAGGATCTTGTGGTATTTTTTCAAAAATTAATTTTTGAATTGCGGCTAACCGTTTGGCACAATTTTTTTGTTTATAATTTAAAGGATCTTTCTTTCGATTTTTTTCGACCTCTTTTACTAAATTTTCGAATTGATCCTGAAAGGATGAATGAGTTAATAAGCACCATCCATTTACCATGAGTTTTTTGTTCTGTTTCAATGTTTATTCATCCTTTTCATCAAGCGAAGCATCCAAATCAATTTCCATACCCGATGTTAAATCACGTGCACGATCAATCAGAGCTTGGTCGAAAGATTGAACATGCGTTGGATTATTTTTTATATCCATAGCTAAGAAATTAAGGAATTCCTCAAGCACAGGATCATCCTCGGTTGCACGAGAAATTAAAACTTTTCCGTCATTTTCAACGGTATACGTAATTTTGTCCCTTTTATTGAGATGCAATAATTCGCGTATCGGTTCAGGAATAGTTGTTTGGTAACGATTTGTTAGCGTAGAAGCCGCTTGTAATATCTTGGTCATTGTATAACTCCCTCGGCATTTAAAAATAACACCCTCTACCTACAATGGTAATGCAATTGCATTACCTTTTCAAGGCACGAATAAGGTAGCTAATCATTGATAATGCATGTGGAATATTATTGAACATTTCTTTCTTAATGTAGTACAATCTGCCCGTCAAGGCGTCTCTTGGGTAAATTTTTATGAGGTTAATTCAAATGAAAAAAATGATTAGTTTGGCTTTTTTAGGCGTATTATCGCTTATGCAAGTCGCTTTTGCAGATGTTATTCCTTCCAGCTTGGCTGGCAAATGGTTTTTTAATGGAATAACAACAGATACAACACCCTTTGTTGCTATTCCTCAGGTTCTGACGTTTACTGCGCGGGATGGGAGCTTTTTAGATAATGGCTCTTTTGGTTCTCAATCAGGCGATAAATTCACTTTCTGTCTGGTAACGATGGCTGGAACAATTACCTCTGTGAAACAAACCAGTCCTACAAGTTATGTACTTGAAGGTACAGGTAAAGCAGTTGACGGTTCAATTATTCCAATGCCAGGCAATACACTGAAAGCATGTCAAGATGCGATCGGTACTTATTCCTATAACTTTCACTACCGCATTTCAAATCTCCAAAATACTTCATTTGAAATCGGTGACCAATCATTTAAAAAGGTCGGCTAGTCAATAGCATCCGCCCTACTCACTGAGCCGATTAGTGGAATTAATCGGCTCATTTTTACGTTGATTATGAGCCGATTAAGCTCTATAATTGGCTCATGATGACTTACAATTGGCAACAACCCGACTGGCCCCATTTTCAATATGATTTATCAGGCTTATACGAACGCTTACTGCTCATTTCAGAAAAAATGGGTGGAATAGGCGGGAAATTAGCCCATTTAACTCAACCCCTCCAAACTGAAGCCATGATTAATCTCATGGTGGAAGAAGCGATCAAGACATCTGAAATTGAAGGCGAACACATTAATCGCCCCGATGTCAGATCATCCATCAAAAATGCTCTTGGATTGAACTCAAAACCGACCCCCGTGCATGATAAACGCGCCGAGGGAATTGCGAAACTCGTGCTGGATGTACGTGACACTTTTCAAGAACCCCTCACCGAAGAAAAATTATTTGATTGGCACTTGATGCTTTTATCCAGTTCACCGTATCCCAACTTAAAAATAGGGCGTTGGCGAATGGATGAAGAACCCATGCAAATTATTTCAGAACGCCAGGGGAAATGGATTGTGCACTATGAAGCACCGCCTTCTCGACAAGTGCCAAGTGAAATGAAAAAATTCATTCGCTGGTTTAATGAAACAGCGCCAGGAAAAAATAAAGCGATTCAATTTGCACCCGTGAGAGCGGCGATCGCGCATTTATATTTCGAGAGTATTCATCCTTTCGATGACGGCAATGGCAGAATCGGTCGAGCCATTGCTGAAAAAGCATTGTCTCAAGGATTTGGTTACCCTGTCACACTCAGTTTATCTTTATCAATTGAAGCCAACAAAAAAAATTATTATGATGCATTAAAAACCGCTTCCAAAACAAATCATGTGACGAATTGGATTCATTATTTTGTCGATCTCATACTGAATGCACAAATGGAATTTGAAAAACAAATTAATTTTATTCTTAACAAAACTCGTTTTTTTGATACCTTCAATAATGTCTTGAATGAACGTCAATTGAAGGTGATAAAACGCATGATGCAGGCAGGAATAAAAGGTTTTGAAGGAGGAATGAGCGCTCGAAAATATATGAAAATAACGGGTGTTTCTAAAGCGACAGCCACTCGGGATTTACAGCATTTGTTTTCGATCGACGCATTCAAACAAATTGGCAGCGGGCGGAATGTTCGATATGAGTTGAATTTATGAACGTGAATGATTTAAACAACACGCTTTATATTTTTTCCCACTCCCACAAAAACAGAGATCATTACGACCCAATTTGATTCCGCTAGAGGGTTTCGGTTTGGTATGTTTGCCATCAACGTAATACCATTGCTCATTGATTTGATGAAATTCACTGATCTCATGAATAAAATCTTTTTTGCCTTGTTCACTAAAGTGAGCAATAAATTCAACATAACCTTTGGTCGCATCGAACATGCTGCTCTGTATAATTTCCAAACCCAGCCATTGAGCAGTCAGAGCCCATTGTTTTGCTGATTCAGCATTGAAATGATTGGATGCAGGCGCTTTCATTGTTTTTAATATGTAGTCGATATTCGCTTGCGTATAAGCGGTATAACGCGATCGCATTAATTTTTCGGGTGTTTCAGGTTTTATATGATCATTAATATAAATGCCGCAGCATTCATTATAAATTTTATTAGAACCACAGGGACAGTTTGACATAAAAATTCTATTCTCTTGTTTTTATTTCGCGTTAGAGACTTTAGATTGCACTGGTTTACCCACTTGCTTCGCAATAAACCGCCCTACTGAAATGAGCTCATTGAGATCCACGCCCGTTTCGATGCCCAATCCATTTAACATATATAAAACATCTTCGCTCGCAACATTCCCACTTGCGCCTTTTGCGTAAGGACAACCACCTAAACCTGCAACAGCACTATCAATCACATGAATTCCATTTGAAAGCGCAACATAAATATTCGTCAACGCTTGGCCATAAGTATCATGAAAATGCACCGCTATTTTTTCTCTCGGAATTTTTTCCATGACTGTTTTCAATAATCGATCTGTTTTTCCTGGGGTACCAACACCAATCGTATCGCCCAATGAAATTTCATAACACCCTAGTCGAACCAATGTCTCTGCCATATCAGCCACAGCTTGTGTTGAAATATCGCCTTCATAGGGACATCCCAACACACAGGAAATATAACCTCGCACATGAATTTGATTCGCATTCGCAGCTTGCAAAATATCTGCGATGATTCGCATACTTTCAGCTGCTGTCATATTCGTATTGCGTTGACTAAATGTTTCGGAAGGTGTAGTAAATACCGCGATTTCTTTCACACCACACGCCAATGCATTTTCAAATCCCTTGAGATTTGGCACGAGAACAGGATAAGCCACATTCGTTTTTTTCGTAATTTTTTTATAAACTTCTTCATGATCCGCCAACTGTGGAATCCATTTCGGTGAAACAAAACTCGTCGCCTCAATGACGGAAAGACCCGTCGCAGATAATCGATTAATAAATTCAATTTTAATTTTTGTATCAATGATTTTTTCTTCATTTTGTAGACCATCGCGCGGGCCCACTTCAACCATTTTTACTTTGGAAGGGAACAGCATTTTTATATTACTCCCACACCGGTGAACGTTTTTCTAAAAAAGCATTTAATCCTTCTTGTGCATCACGTGACGTTCGCATCGAGGCTAAATGTTCTGCTGTCATTTTTATTGTTTCTTCAGAAATAGCGCGGCGTGTAATTCGTTTCGCTTCGAATAGTGCATGAGGACTATTTTTTAAAATATTTTTTGCTAGCATTAAACCCGTATCAAATAATTTTTCTAATGGTGCGATCTGTTGTACTAATTTCAATTTGGTTGCGATGTGTGAATCGAATGACTCTGCTGTGAGAAAATAATAACGCGCTGATCTCTCGCCCATCACCGATAAAATATACGGACTAATCACAGAAGGCGTTAACCCTATTTTTGTTTCAGGAAAACAAAAAACAGAATTACTCGCAGCAATCACCATATCACAGCAGGCAATGACACCCAAACCACCGCCCATCACTGCTCCGTGAACCAATCCAATAATCGGTTTTGGAAAAGTATAAATTCGTTCAAGCAGGCGCGCTAATTGCAATGTATCATTTACATTTTCTTCATGAGAAGCCTGTGCCATTTTTTGCATCCATGCCATATCCGCGCCCGCACAAAAATGTTCGCCATTCCCATTCAAAATGACGACATGGATCGACGCATCGTCAGCAATTTTTTGCAGCGCTTGCATCCATTCCTGAATCATAGGCCCATTCAACGCATTCCGTTTTTCTGGGCGATTCAATGTTAATAAACATATACTAGGATCTGGTTTTGTCACTAAAATTGACGATAGCGAATTCATTTTTACATCCTAAATAAACCAAATAAAGTCGGTAAAATCACTGCATTCAATGCAGCCAATAAACTTAAGCCAACAACCTGGCGCGTTTCAATCGGATCAATCACTCCATCATCCCACAAATGAGCACTCGCATAATATGCATGACTTTGTTTTGCGTATTGCGCCAATATCGGTGCTTTTAATGCGTCCTCTTCTTCTTGCGTCCATTTTTTTCCGAGACGTTCTTTTTTTTCACGCGTCACTTGTGCTAATACATTCGCTGCCTGCTCACCGCCCATCACAGCGATTTTTGCATTCGGCCACGTCCATAAAAAACGCGGATCATAGGCGCGTCCACACATCGCATAATTCCCTGCCCCATAACTTCCGCCCACAATCACAGTGAATTTAGGCACTTTTGCACACGCAACTGCACTCACTAATTTTGCACCGTGTTTTGCAATGCCCTCGGATTCAGATTTGCTGCCTACCATAAACCCCGTAATATTTTGCAAAAATAATAAGGGAATACCGCGCTGACAGCACAGCTCAACAAAATGCGTTCCTTTTAATGCTGATTCTGAAAATAAAATACCATTGTTTGCAATGATGCCGATTGGGACTCCATACAAGTGCGCAAACCCACACACGAGTGTTTTGCCATATTGCATTTTAAATTCATCAAATTGCGATCCATCGACAATACGAAGAATAATTTCGCGGATATCAAATGGATAACGAGGATCAGATGGAATAATCCCATACAATTCTTGTGGATCCAATAAAGGTTCTTGCGGTTCGCGCAGAGCGAGTCCGATTTTTTTTTCAATATTCAAATTGGAAACAATCGTACGAACTATTTTTAATGCATGTTCATCATTATCTGCATAATAATCAGCGACACCCGATACACGACAATGCACATCGGCACCACCGAGCGCTTCTGCCGTGATGACTTCACCGGTGGCGGCTTTGACTAAGGGCGGTCCCGCCAAAAAAATAGTCGCTTGATTACGAACCATGATGGATTCATCTGCCATCGCAGGCACATACGCACCGCCTGCAGTACAAGATCCCATAACCGCTGCAATTTGTGGAATGCCCATCGCGGACATATTCGCCTGATTGAAAAAAATTCGTCCGAAATGATCTGCGTCAGGAAAAACTTCATCTTGTTTTGGTAAAAATGCACCGCCCGAATCGACGAGATAAATGCACGGCAATCGATTTTCTTGCGCGATCGCTTGCGCACGCAAATGTTTTTTGACGGTGATGGGATAATACGTTCCACCTTTCACGGTCGCATCATTCACAATCAACATGCATTCAATGCCATGGATGCGGCCAATACCGGTAATAATGCCGCCCGCAGGAATTTCATCGTCATATAATTCATAACCTGCCAGAGCAGAGAGTTCTAAAAAATGAGAGTCGGGATCCAGCAATAACTGAATGCGATCACGCGGTAATAATTTTCCGTGTTCGCGATGACGTTCGCGTGCAGTCTCATGACCACCTTGATGAATGTGTGCTAATTTTTGTTTTAAATCTTCTACTTGTTGGCGCATCGCTTCTGCGTTGCGTTTGAAGGTGTCATGATTGACATCGATTTGAGTACTCACAATAAAATTCCTTATTTTTTTGGTTTGTCTCAAGAGCATTAAAGTCACTGGGTCCCGCTTAAAAAGCGTCGCGGGATGACGCAAAGGTAAAGGCTGTGCGCACGTCCTCAACCGGAGCGTCATCCCGCGACGCTTTTTAAGCGGGACCCAGTGACTTTAAATCTGTTTATTTGGTTTCCGTAAACAAATCCCGCCCAATCACAATCCGACGAATTTCAGACGTCCCTGCTCCAATTTCATATAATTTTGCATCACGTAATAATCGACCTGTCGGAAATTCATTGATATACCCATTCCCACCCAAACATTGTATCGCTTGCAACGCCATTGCAGTGGCTTTTTCCGACGTATACAAAATAATCGCGGCAGAATCTTTTCGAGTAATTTCTCCCTGATCTGCTGCTCGCGCCGTCGCATATAAAAAAGCACGCGATGACGACAAACCCACATACATATCCGCTAATTTTGCTTGAATCAATTGAAAACGGCCCAACGGCTGGCCGAATTGTTTTCGATCATGCACATACGGTAACACCGCATCGAGACAGGCTTGCATAATCCCAACCGGTCCTGCTGCTAAAATTAAACGCTCGATATCTAGCCCTTTCATCAACACGTTAGCGCCTTGATTCACTTCACCCAAAATATTTTTTTTGGGAACACGACAATTTTCAAAAATAAGTTCACACGTATTGGAACCACGCATGCCCAATTTATCCAGTTTTTGTGCGGTTGAATAACCTTTAAAATTTTTTTCGATTAAAAAGGCGGTGATACTGTTTTTTCCTGCATTGTCTGTTCGTGCATACACGACTAATACATCCGCATCTGGACCATTCGTGATCCACATTTTAGTTCCATTTAAAATAAAATCATCGCCATCGGATTCCGCACGTAATTGCATGCTCATGACATCGGATCCAGAATTGGATTCACTCATTGCTAATGCACCGACAAATTCGCCGCTGCATAATTTCGGCAAAACCATTTTTTTTTGTTCGACTGTTCCGTGTAAACGAATTTGATTCACGCATAAATTAGAATGAGCGCCGTAACTCAATCCAACAGCGCCCGATGCCCGACTGATTTCTTCCATTGCAATCGTGTGTTCAAGATAACCTAGCCCTGCTCCGCCGTATTCTTCTTCTACTGTGATGCCTAACAATCCCATGTCACCCAATTTTTTCCAGACAGTTCGTGGAAATTGATTAGTGTGATCGATTTCTGCCGCATAGGGCGCGATTTCATTCGCTGCGAAACGTTGCACGGATTCGCGCAGCATATTCGCTGTGTCACCCAAATGAAAATCAAGATCAATCATGATCCGTATCCTTTTCCAACTGTTGGATAACTGTTGCTAAAAAACGGGTTGCTTCGCCGCCCGTCACTGCTCGATGATCAAAGGTTAAAGAAAGTGGCGCAATACGACGAATAATCATCGCACCTTCACGCACGCGCACTTCATCACGTAATTTCCCGCAACCTAAAATAGCCACGGTGGGCGGCACGATAATAGGATTCGCATAACGTCCTGCAATCGTACCAAAATTAGAAAGTGTAATCGTTGCACCTTGTAAATCACTGGGAAGAATCGTGCGAGAGCGTACGGTTTTTTTAAATTCATCGATTTCAGTTCGTAAATCTTTCGCGTTTTTATTATTTGCCTGTTTCAAAACAGGAACAAATAATCCTTCTTCCGTATCCATCGCCAAACCCATATTCACTTCATCATGCAAAGCGCGTTCCATTTTTTTTCCGTTATACCACGCATTGAGTGAAGGTTCTGCGTGAGCGGCTGCCGCCATGGCGCGAATTAATCGCACTGTAAAATCCGATGAAATGGATGTCACATCAGCGTCTTCCATGATGGTTACCGGAACCACTTCTTGATGCGATTGCGTCATGATCATGGCCATGCTTCGACGTACGCCATGCAGCATTTCCATATTCTCCATCGAGTGTGATGAAGAAGCCGCTGCTTTTTTAACATCTTCTGCGGTGATTTGCCCTTGTGGCCCTGTTGGGATAATCGCATTCAAATCGACATTGAGTTGTTTTGCTAATACACGCACAGCGGGCATGGCTTTTGCACTGGCTGCCGTTTTTTTCTCTGTACTCATCGTGGGAGTACATTCATTCCATAATGCACTTCCTTCTTCCAAACTCCCGACGACGGTTCCTTTATCTTTAGATGCAGACTCTTCACCATTTTCAAATTCCACCAGCGGTGAATGCGTTGGAATAATATCGCCTTGTTTACCGTATAATTTTAAAATTTTTCCAGCTTGCGGTGCAGGCACGTCCACCACTGCTTTTGCCGTTTCCATACTGACCATGGGCTGGTCCAGTTTCACTGTGTCGCCTTCTTTGACATACCATTCGTGAATTTCAGCTTCTGCCAATCCCTCGCCTAAATCAGGCAAATGAAATATTTTCATGCAAACTCCATGACTTGTTGAACGGCTTCGATAATATTTTCTTCTGTCGGCAAATAACATTTTTCTAATCGGGCATACGGAACAACCGTGTCATATCCTGTGACGCGTTGCACCGGTGCCTTGAGAAACAATAATCCTTTTTCTGCCAGTTGCGCAGAAATATCTGCGCCCACACCGCCAGTGCGTGCAGCTTCATGAATGATGACACAACGACCTGTTTTTTCGACGGACGTTAAAATGGTTTCTATATCGAGTGGTTTAATCGTGGCAACATCAATCACTTCTGCCTGGATGCCTTGTTTCGCTAATTTTTCTGCGGCAGCGACTGTTTCTTTCACCAGAGAACCCCATGTCACCAAAGTGACATCGTCACCCATTCGCAATGTAAAACAAACATCGAGCGGTAATGCTTTACCATTATCGGGCACTTCTTGTTTTGCCCAACGATAAAGACGTGAAGGTTCTAAAAATATCACGGGATCAGGATTACGTATGGATGCGAGCAACAATCCATATGCGCGTACAGGTGAAGAGGGAATGACGACACGCAATCCAGGGATGTGCGCGAATATCGCTTCTGTACTTTCTGAGTGATGTTCAGGTGCACGAATGCCAGAACCATACGGTGTGCGAAATACAACGGGACAACTCATTTTACCGCGCGTGCGATTTCGAATACGGGATGCATGATTAATAATTTGATCGAGGGCAGGATAAATGAATCCCATAAATTGAAATTCTGCGACGGGTTTTAATCCTTCAATCGCCATGCCAATCGCTAAACCTGCAATCATCGATTCTGCGAGAGGTGTATCGCGAACGCGATCGGGACCAAATCGATCTAACAATCCGACTGTTGCGCGAAACACACCGCCATTTTTTGCAATATCTTCGCCCAGCACAACGACGTTAGGATCAGCTTGCATCTCATAAGCGAGGGCTTGATTGATTGCTTCTACGAGCGTGATTTCTGCCATTTTAAACTTTTTCCTTATTGTAAATTGGTGTAACAGAGCCGCGACCGTCAGGGAGCGGTGCTTTTGGATAAATTTATTAAAAGCACCGCTCCCTGACGGTCGCGGCTCTGTTACAATCTTTCACGTTGTTCAACATAAATGTCTGGCAACGTTTCATATAAATAATCAAACACAGAAACCGTTTCAGCTGGCGGAGTGTCTAAATACGTTTGCACCACTTTTTCCATTTTCGATGTGCACTCGGCCAGTAATGCTTCTTCTTTTTCAGATGACCAAGCGTGAATTTTTTCTAAATAATTTCGTAATCGAATGATCGGCTCTTTTTTCCATTCTTCTGCGCGGGAATGTGTGGGTTCATAACGGCTTGCGTCATCGGCTGTGGTGTGATCACTCTGTCGATAACACACCATTTCAATCAACGTAGGTTCATTTTTTTCACGCGCACATTTCATCGCCTCTGACACGCGATGACACACAGCAATCACATCATTCCCATCGACTTGTTCGCCTGAAAATCCCGCTGCAATGGCTTTTTGTGCAATGGTTTTCGCTGCGGTTTGTTCGCTACGTGGAACGGAAATCGCCCATTGATTATTGCTCACCACAAAAACGATCGGTAATTTCCACACACCTGCCACATTCATCGCTTCATAAAAATCGCCTTCTGATGTACCGCCATCACCACAAACAGTCAACACAGCGCGTTTTTCTTTACGAATTTTTAATGCGGTGGCAGCACCCACGGCATGCAACACTTGTGTACTGATTGGAACAGCGTAGGGAAAATTATTGTTAGGGTCGGCAAATAAATTACCGCGTTCATCGCCACCCCAATATAACAAAATGTCGACGAGATTCACTCCTCGCTCCATGAGTGTTGCTGCATCGCGATAATAGGGAACCAAAATATCGTCTTTGGGCATCGCATCTCCGATCCCGACAAATACTGCTTCTTGTCCGCGAGAAGAGGGATAAGTGCCCATTTTTCCAGTGCGTTGTAATGCAATCGCTTTGGTATCGAACACACGATTCAATACCATTTGTCGATACAGATAAATCAAATGTTCTGTGTTTTTAGCAAGATCAGGCGCATCTTCTGACAACTGACTTTGTTCATTGAGATATTGATAATAGGGAATTTCAAATTGTGCGACGATTTTCACGCGAGTCAAACTCCTTTAGAGCACATTAAAACTACTTAACAACGCCGACTGCTCTTCCCGACCAATCAGTGGTTTAAATTTTTTTTGCTGCGAATCCCATTCATATATCATGTTCTGGTCAAAATTGAAAAACCATCCGTGAATTTTCAATTTTCCTGCTGACAATTTTTGTTGTACTAGAGGATATGTTTTTAAGTTTTCTATTTGATTTAAGATATTCATGCGCGCAATTTGATTTGTTTTGTTTGATTCATCAAATGATAATTGTGAGCGAATCAAATTAATCCATTGATTGAGTTTGGGCGGCAATGTATTGGGTTGATAATGTTGACAGGCGCGAATAGCACCGCAATTCGCATGACCGCAGACAACAATATCCGTGATATCGAGTGCAGAGAGTGAAAATTCCAGTCCTGCAAATTCACTATGACAAATCGTTTCAGCTGGATCATAGGGAGGAATATAATTTCCTACGTTACGTATAATAAATAAATCCCCTGGATTGGAAGATGTCATGGCAGACGGCACGATTCGACTATCTGAACAGGTGATAAACAAGGTGTGGGGATTTTGCGCTTTCGCAATATAATCAAATAACCGCCTGTCATTTGTTTTTCTTTCTTCATAGAAACGATAAAACCCGTCAACTAACTGGCCATAAGAAGATTCACCCAATTTTTTTGTTCTTAATTCATGTTCTGAAATTAAGTAATGGTCATCAATAAACGTTTCTCCGCCGGCAATTTTAAACAGCGATTCAAAACGACGGGCCAATCCTGTAATGTGAAATTGAATCCCTTTTTCACGGCAATCATTCGCTAAATCAACAATGGCAGAAGCGCCTGAGGTATCTAAATTATCCAGTCTCGACAAATCCAGCAAAACAGTATGACCACTTCCCACCGTCTCTAGCTCTTTTTGCAAAAGAGCAATTTTTCCTGTCGATAAAAATGTGAGTGAACCCGTCAGGGAAAGTCGCGTCATCGAATCATGCGGTGATTTTGAGATGTGTAATCTCGTTTGGGCTGCTTTAAATAACACAATGAGAGCTGCAGCGATAATGCCTGCTTTAACACCTGCAATAAGATCAACTGAAATAATAGTGAAAAATGTGATTGCATAAATCAATGCTTCGGTGCGTGCAGTAATCCACAGCTCATGAAATTCTTTGTAATTGATCATGGAAAATGCGATAGAAAATAATACGCCTGCCAATGCTGCAACGGGTATTTTTTCAATAAGCGGTGCACACGCAAAAACAGCGAGCAAGACACCGATCGAATGAATAATACTGGATCGTCGAGTTTTAGCCCCTGCCCTGACATTAGTCGCCGAACGTGCAATCACTCCGGTAATCGGAATTCCACTAAATAAAGAGACAACAATATTTCCCAGCCCTTGGCCAATCAGTTCCTGATCAGAGTCATGTTTTTTTTCATTCGTTAATTTATCAATGGCACTGGAAGACAATAATGTTTCCAGTGAGGCCAACACATAAATAGTAAATGAACTTAACAATAATTCACCCCATGGCATGGAAGGCATCGTGGGAAAATGCATGGAAGGTAAAGAGTGCGGGATAGTGCCAATCATGGGTACATTCAAATTGAAAAAATAAGCCAGCGCTGAAACAACCACTACGGCGGGTAACACGGGTTGCATTCGAGGGAAAATTCGCGGTAATCCACGAATCATTCCGATGGTCAACACGACTAACAACAAACACTTTCCATTAATTTGATTGAAATATAATTTTAAGTGATTCAATACGCCAATGATGTGTGATTCTAACGGAGGTTCTAAACCAAACGCGCGAGGCAATTGCCCAACCAAAATGATGGCACCAATCCCTGCAGTAAAACCTGCAACAACCGGTAGCGGAACATAACGACTTAATTTTCCAAGCCCTGCCATCCCACTGATCAACTGCATCAATCCTGTCAGAAGACACATAAACACCAGCGCTTCCACACCAAATTTTTCAACGGTATCTGCCAGCAAAATTGACATCGCCGCTGCAGGCCCGCTCACTGCAAGCGGCGTTCCACCAAAAATCGCACATACAATACCTGCAACAATCGCCGTGATTAGTCCAACACCAGGAGCAACGCCCGATGCGAGAGCAATTGCGAGAGATAAAGGTATTGCAACAAACGCGACAGCAATCCCTGCAAAAATATCATTCGTCAGATATTTTGCGCTAAGCATTGTTTTCCACTCTGGAATCAAACGAGGAATCCCGAGCAACAAATTGGGATTTTTTAGAAAATTCATGCAGCCGTCCCTGTTATTTTTTCGTCTTCGTAATTTAACCTGAGCGGGAGTTATTTACAATTGGAATGCAACGGAAGAGCAGGAAATAAAAAACGGGAGAAATGCATTGCACGTCTCCCGCCTTTAATGGTGATGTACTACCAAATTACTTCTTTTTCGTTTTTTTCGTGCTGGATTTTTTCTTCGTAGCCATGACAGTGTCTCCTTAAGAAAAAAATTAAAAAGTAAATTCGATTGCTCGAACAGTTTCATTATATACCTTTCTGAGGGTTTGTGAATACATTGTGAGGAATCTCCCATCACCACGGAGGAAGTGTGACAAGACAATACCAGAAGCACAATTCATTAGGGTTTTCCCTTACACTCGATATTGATCGAATTCCTCTTGCGAAATAATCTCTTGTAATTCATGCCATGCTTTTCGACTTTTCTCGGGTAAATCTTCAATAAATTGCTCGATGGATAAAATATTTTTTTCTAAATCAGGCAGTATTTTCAATGCAAATTGCCGTAGTATCGCCTTGATTTGAGGTGCTTGCATCACAGTTTCCTGATTGTATTTATTCCGCTGTAATTTCAAGAGGGTTCGTAATGAGTCTGCTGCAAAATCGCGAAAATCTTGCATAAAATGCGAACGCGTCGCACTGTCGAGCTGTTGTATGGATTCATCAATGATTTGTTCGCGATACGACAAATAAGTACTGCGAATTTTTTTAACTGCTGTTTGTAATTTTTTAGTGTGTTGTGTCAGCTGGACAGCATCCACGTGTTGTTCCACTCTTTTTGCATGACTGGTTTTAGGTGCCTGATAATCATGTTTCAATGCACTGATAAAATAAGCAGCCAAGTTATTCACCCTGCCCTGTTGAAAATTACTTGAAACTTCAATGACTGACATTTTTTCCAAAATAAACGCTCGTTCATATTCCTGGATAACGTGTTTTGCCTGCTCTGCGCGCAGACCATAATCGTTCATCATTTTTATCATGAGATCATCTTCTACCGATTCGATGGGTTGAGCACCTAAACGAACTTTTTTGGCGCGCTCTTTCATTCCAAAACGCACTTTGACGACTTGTCTTCCTTCTCGCCACACTTCTGGCACAACAATCAAATCGGAATACGTATTCACTTCTTCAACGGATTTATCCAATACGCGACGTTTAAAATCGCGAAACACGGTGTACTTGCCAACTGGCACACCCATCAATTTTCGAAAAAGATCTATCTCAAACCATTTAGTAAATCCCAATCCGCGATAACGAATACAGTTTTCATACAGAGCCAATCCATAGCTGGATTTGAATCGCGATTGGATAAATAAATTAATCTTGCCGAACATCGTGGGCGAATGCAGTAATTGCTTCATTCGAGGGGAATAGGCATACAGACAATTGGGCCCTTGCAAACTGACGCTGGCTAGGATGGAACTGGCAGTCCAGTCTTCCACACCCGTTACGTCATTCACTACGTTCCATTCAATCACGGTGGAAAGTAACCCTTTCAACGCGTCTTTGATGGCCGCATGATTGTGACCCTGAT